>FZPS01000171.1_pt3 | contig 56337 bp, 45 predicted proteins | sample 1817821 | NCBI WGS metagenome assembly FZPS01 (sample SAMEA104158645, study PRJEB21678) | metagenome | place: Germany | collected 2015-04-21 | reverse complement strand
AAACACGTTTGGAATATTTGCAGGAGTAAAGGTTCAGTCTGGAAGACTGAACCGTTTTAAGACTGAGATCAATAAATTTAATATACTTATTTGATGACAATAGCAATTGCTCCTTTGTTTTTTGTGAGGACAAAAAATTAAGGAGCATTTTTACAATTTTATTTTTATAATTTTTGGGTAAAAACAGAATTTAGAGGATTTCTACAGAGCCCATTTTTCATACTAATATATCTAAACTTATTCACTCAAAATGATTTTGATTACAGTTTACTTTAGAGCAAAATTTTTTGAGAAATATATATAAAGTTTGAAAATAAGCCTTTTGCTAGCACTTTCCTTCTTTTTTCTTCTACTCTCCTAAAAGATACAGGAAATATTAATAGTTTAAATTAATAATTAACATGAAAGGCTTTTATATTTTTGTTATAATATCCTTGTATTGTGGTAGGATAATGTGGGGCTGTTTAGTAATTACCCAATTTTCCTGAGATTCTGTCAGGATTATGGAAGCTAAGGTGTTTTTTTAGCTACACTTGAGCCTTTAAATGACCAGCCCTCGTAAATTTGAAAGTACAGCAAATTGTATGAAAGGGGTGGAATCTTAATGAGTCGCCGATCTCCTCCAAAAAGGAGAGGTCAGAAACCAAAATTCGATCACGAAAAAATCGAAGAACTCCTCAGAGCAGGTGAGAAACCTGTTAAAATTATGCTTCTGGTAGGCTGTTCTTATGGGGTTTTACGATATGTACGAAAGAAAATGGGGAGAAAGAAAGTATAAAAAGTATAACTTTGAGATGAAAGTACATTTCTGAAAAGATATTTATTTGTATTCGGTTAAGGTAAGGTCTGTAAGAAATATGTTGTTTTTAATGTATTTTCCTGTTAACCAATTATTACGTTTATTGAATTAATTATTGAGTTGTTGAGGGTGAAAAATATGACTAAAAGAATACTTGCAATCGCTTTTACCTTCTTATTCATAATAGGACATATGTTCAGGCGGTGGAAACATATGCAAAAATCTCCTGTCTGGAGAGGATTTCTAAGCGAATCTATGTGGATAGAGGACTATAGAAATCTATCGCTTTTCAGGAAACTGATTTTCTGGGTGAATTATCCATTCTCTTATGCTAAGTATTTATGGGTTGTTATATGGGATCGTATTGACAGATTATCCTTTAGAGATTCAAAGGCAAGGTATACTAAAATAGGGATGGAATACCAGAGAGCTTATTAAGTGCAATGAACATGGCAAAGTTAAGTTTTGTTTAATAGCCTGACAACCTGCTAGTATCTCTTTCAACTATTTTAATATCTCTTTAAGCTATTTTAATATCTCTTTAAGCTATTTAAATATCTTTTTTAATATTTCTTTTATAGTGACATATCGATTATTTTTTGTTTTTTCTCCACTTTCTCAAAGAAGATATAATAAAGAACAGTAGCCACTATATATAGGATGCATGTCAGGAGGAAGGGAAGGGTATAGAAACCATGAGCCATCATCAGGCCACCTGCATAGGTACTTAGTCCTACAAAGGTGTAGCAGCTCATCCAGATCAGGCTGTTCACAGTTGCCCTTTGATCTTCACTGACTATCTCCATATTGAAACTGCTCAATACTGGATTTGACATATTCATTATAGCTGACCTCATAACAAATCCGAAAGCAGCTATTGCAAGTATGGATGTGGATATAAAGAGCAGGAGGAAAGGTATTGAGGCAAGCTGAACCAGGGCTACAACTTTTACCTTCCCGAGACCTTCTGTAAGTATGGGAACAAACAGTAAGGTAAACATCATCACCAGTTGAGAAAGAGAAAAGATTATGCCTATTTGCTTCGAACTGGCTCCTAATACAATATCAAAATATACATTAAAATAGGGAAGGGCAAGCCCCCATCCCATGCCTATTAGCCCGTTTACAAGAATCAATTTTTGAATCGTCACTGACCTTAAAGTGGAAAAAAGGGTGGAAAATGCGGCTGATCTTTCCACCAGGTTGTTTCTTTTATTATTTATGAATATTAAAGGTAACAGGGAAATTAATACAGCAGCAAGTGACGCATATAATGAAAGCTGGTAAGCAACCGGTCCTATGGGGTTAATGTCGAGGAAACTGATGAATATTTGCGGCAAATTGCCTCCTGCAAAGTTTCCTATCATGACCCCTACAGTGTATAGCAAGTAGTACATCGAAAACAGGTGCATTCTCTCATAGCCCGTAGAGTTCTCAACCATGAATGTGGGTGCTGTAACTATCTTGAGCGATGAGGATACACCATAGACAACGCTGAAAAAAGCCAGCAGGAATTTAGAGGTGGTAGTGTACAGGATTGAAAAGGAAAACAGGAGAAGCAGGCAGGACAACAACAATGTATTCTTTCTGCCTGCCCTATCGCAGAACATGGCTGCAGGTATTGCGAATAGTCCGGTAGATACGGAAACAAGTGAGAGCATAAATCCCAGAAAATCTTCCCGGTATCCAAGCCTCAAGATGTATAGATTGAAAATCACTTCGTAGATTCCCAGACTCAAAGAGATGAGAAATACATATACTAAAAACAAGCATGCATTTCTACTGAAGCCGTTTAGCTTTGCTCTGTACCCGGCAACCGCACTTATGGTTGTATTTAGAACAAGCCTGCTGTTAAGTGATGGGTATTTTCTCATAGTAATTACTCTGAAGAAATATAGAACATAGGGTCTTAGTCGATGTCCTTCTTTTCTCTTGGGTCAAGCAGATCCCTTAATTCGTCTCCCAGGTAATTAAATGCAAGAACCGTAAGCATGATGGCAATCCCCGGGAAAATCATGATGTATGGGGCAGACCGAATGTATGTTTTTCCTTCACTTAGCATGGAACCCCATTCCGGGGTAGGCGGCTGCACACCAAAACCCAGGAAGCTGAGCCCTGCTGCAGACAGTATCACATATCCCATTCCTATAGTTGCCATTACTATGAGGGGAGATATGACATTTGGAATTACATGGCACAGGATCACATGCATATCTCCTGCCCCAAGCCCTTTAGCAGCCTTGATGTAATCCTGTTCTTTAACTGTCATGACAGAACCCCTGGCAAGGCGGGCATAGCCAGCCCAATCCACTGTTATTAGGGCTATGACCAGATTCATGAATCCTGCACCGAAAAGCCCGGCTATACCAAGTGCCAGCAGCAGGCTAGGAAAAGCTAGGAAAGCGTCAACTACCCGCATAACTATCTCATCCGTCCACCCCCCATAATATCCAGACAGAGTACCAATGGCAAGACCTAAAACAAAGGAGGAACTCACTACCAGAAGTCCTACTAATAGCGATACTCTTGCGCCAAAAATTATGCGGCTCAGTATGCAACGGCCAAGATGATCGGTTCCAAACGGGTACTCTCTACACGGCTCTTTAAGCCGGAGTTCAAGATTTACTTTTTCAGGATCGTGGGGAGCTATATATCCTGCAAAAAGTGCTGCAAGTATGAAAAAAATGAGGGTTCCTGCACTGAGGAACAGTCCCAGATTGTTGTTTTTAAGCCTTGCTTTCATATCTGATCTTTGGGTTTAGGTAAGCATAGGATATATCCACTGCAAAATTAACCAGGACAAATATCACAGCAATGAAAAGCGCGCAGCCCTGTATCATGGGGTAATCCTTGCTGAGTATGGATGAAACGATGAGGTTGCCTATCCCTGGCCAGGAAAAGATTGTCTCAACTATGACAGAGCCATTTAGGAGATACCCGAAATTCAGTCCTGCAACCGTTACAACAGGGATGAGTGAGTTCTTTAAAGCATGCTTAAGAATTATTGTATGTTCAGGAACTCCTTTGGCTCTGGCTGCCCGGATGTAATCTTGCTGCATCACGTCCAGCATACTTGCTCTCATCAATCTCATGGTTACAGCTGCATAACTCGTTCCAAGGGTGATGGCAGGCAAAAAAATGTAAGCCAGGCTTCCATCTCCATATCCTGATGAAGGCAAAATCTCCAGGGTAAGCGCGAAGACTATGATCAGGATATAAGCTTGCCAGAAACTGGGCATTGAGACTCCTGTAAGGGCAAAGAACCTGCAGGCAGCATCTACAACTGTTCCTTTTCTCAGGGCTGAGAGAATGCCTAAGGGGATTGCAATGATAAGGGAGACCAGCATACTGGTTACAGCAAGTCTCAGGGTGACTTTAAAGCATCTGAGAATTGCCTCCGAGACATTTTCACCTGTCATGTACGATTCTCCAAGGTCTCCACGGAGGACTTTATCCATCCAGTGAATGTACTGGATATGTACAGGGTTATCAAGCCCCGTTTTAGCCCTGAATTCTTCTACGGCTCTCTGATCGACACCTCCCATGGGATTCATAAGTGCATTTTCTGCCGTATCTCCAGGTGAGATATAGGTTATAGAAAAACTAATCACAGAGACCAAGAAAAGGACAGGGAGAAGAAGTAAAAACCTTCGAGTTATGAACTCTATCACAGGTCATTTCTCCTTTATCATGTCCAAAATTTGTTTCCAGGCTGCTTATTTTTCTGCTTTGATGAAGTAAATCGGATCGGAGGAATCGTGTTTATCAAACAAACTGTCTTTCTCCTTTTCAAATTTACAAAAGTCCTCCATCCGTGTTATGCTGACAGTTCCAAATCCGGAATCCTTAAAGATTTTAGATAAATGCTCAGGTTTTAAACTGAATAAAGGAAGATTTTTTTTAATGGGCTCATACTGCTTTCTGTAAATCTTCATGTAATTTTCTTCCTTCTTTCTTCCGGACAGGCTTTGTTGGTTCCAATCTCCATCTATTGCAATTATTTTTCCGCCATCTTTCAGGACTCTTCTCCATTCCATCAGTGCTTTTCTGGGATCTGGAAGAGTCCAGAGCAGGTATTTATTAACAACTACGTCGAAATATACGTCAGGTAACTGGAGATTTTCCGCATCTCCCTGGAGGAAGTTTATCTTAAGTGATCTTTTTGATGCATTTCTTTTCGCTTTCTCCAGCATGTTATTTGATAGATCAACGGCTGTTACTTCATTTCCCATTTCAGCGAATAATAGTGCCAGAAAACCAGGGCCGGTTCCTATGTCAAGTACTTTCAAGCCTTTCTTTCCCTCTATAGCTTTTAAAAGCATAGCTTTCCAGGCATTGCGTCCTTCTTCAGAATTTTCGATGGCTCCGTTGTTGTAACTCTCACTGCGGTAATCCCAGTAGCTCTGGATAATTCTTTTAGTGTCCATATTCATTCCTCCAGGTAAATGTCTTTGGTCAGGAATGACACTTCATTTGGAAATTGTTTAAATCCGCCAACTTTTGCATTTGCTCCGACTATAGAATTCTGGTAGAACACGAAAAGCTCAGGACAGTCTTCCATTACCTGCATTTGCACACTGTCATAGTATTCTTTTCTCTGTGCCGGATCCATTGTCTGCCTTCCCACTTCAATCCATTCATCTACCTGAGGGTTTGAGTAACCAGTCTTCTGTGCCTCGCTCCCAGTAGACTCGAAATGCTTCGAAAGGATGTAGTCAGGATCTCCAGTAGGAGCTACTCCCCAGGCATAGAGAGAAAGGTCATAGTTTCCGTTAGCCATGTCGGTTTCAATTGCACCACTTTGCAGGATACTGACACTGGTCTTTAGCCCAATTGATTCGAACTGAGATTCGATTACCTCTGCTGCAGGCTTAAGCTGTGGGCGGGTAGTATAAGTCTTTATATTTAACTCAAAGGGTTCTCCATTGTATTCCAGCCAGCCGTCTGCATCAATATCACTAAAACCTGCTTCTGTCAATAATTTTTTAGCTTTCTGCTCATCGCGGGAAACAGCATCTATCTTATCATTAATCGACCATTCCATTACAGATGGGAATATACTCTTTGCAGGGGTTCCTCCTACACCTTCAAGTGCAGAATCCACAATTTGCTGGCGATCAAGGGCACAATTCAGAGCCTGTCTTACTTTTACATCATCAAATGGTGCTTTTTTCGTGTTGATATACAGGAAATATGTTCTTAGCGTTTCTTTGCCGTATACAGTAAAATCAACATTATTGCTTAGCCTCTCCACTTCGGATTGGGGAATACCGCCAGCGATGTCAACCTCATTATTTTCAAGCTTGAAGATTCTGGACATTTCATCAGGTACGAGATATATGATTGCCCCATGGAGCCTGGGAATACCGTTCCAGTAATCTTCGTTCCTTTCCACAACAAGGCTTACATCCCTGGTGAAGCTTTTAAATTTAAAAGGACCTGTCCCAACTGGAGTGGTACTGAGATCTTTCGCACCAGGGCTGACTATTGATGTAACAGGGTCTGTGAGGCTTGCTATGGTAGAAGCGTATGAATATTTTGTTTTTATTGTGACGACATTCTCAGAATCTCTGGTTATGGACTCAATAAAGTCATATTCCCCTTTTCTTGAATTATTAGAGTCCAGCACCCTGTTAAGAGAATATATTACCGCATCTGCATCCACTGGGGTGCCGTCATGGAACTTTACTCCCTCTCTAATATAGATCTTCCATTCTGTATCTGAGATTTGTTCATATTTTTCAGCAAGTTCGGGTTGAAAGTCCATATTTTCATCATAACTGAAGAGGGTTTCATATATCCCGGCTTCTCGCATAGACCAGCCAGTCCATTTTATCGCCGGGTCAAGAGTATCAGTAGGGATAGAAGCATCGGCATATCTCAATATTCCTCCTTGGCTCGATATATTGGTCTGGTTTGCAGAAGCCGTTTTTTCTTCACTATTCTGGTCGATACACAATGATCCCAGGACTATAGCCATGACTATCAGCATGACAAGAACTGTAATTCTATATTTTTTACTCATGTACATAGAACCCTATCCATTTACATTCATTCCTTAATTGTCATTATTCTAAGATCCAGCAACGGGGTCAGGCAACAAGCTGATCACTGGTAGCATCCGTTTTACCTGCGTACCCGTCCTGATGAGACTGCTGAGTACTTTTTTCAAGTACATGATGACATGCAACAAGTTGATGTTCCAGCTCTTTCAATTCTGGAGTTTTTGTGAGGCAGATTTCCGACCTGAAGAGACATTCCTGATAATACGGACAGGTAGTTCTCAAAGTCTTTTTGATTTCACTGACATTAACCTCCGGATCAGCTTCTTCTGCCAGCAACAATTGTGTGTAGGGGTGTAGAGGGGAGTGAAAGATGTCTTCTATTTTTCCAGTTTCCACAATCTTTCCCCTATACATCACAGCTACTCTGTCGCACATATGTTTGATCAGCTCAAGATCGTGCGAGATGAACAGCATAGTAAGGGCGTACTTTTCTTTCAGGTGTCTTAGCAGGTTCAATATCTGTGCCTGTACCGAGATATCCAGGGAGGCGGTTGGCTCATCGGCAACAATAAAAACAGGTTTAAGAGCAAGCACTCTTGCGATAACTGCTCTCTGGTTCTGGCCTCCACTGAGCTGGTAGGGAAAGCGGTTGATATGTTCGGGACTCAGCCCAACCTGCCTGATAAGTTCAAAGACCCTGATTTTAACCGCCTCCCGATTGTTTCCCTTAAGTTTTAGCGGTTCAGCTATGCTCTGCCCTATTGTCATTTTGGGATCAAGGGAAGAGTCAGGATCCTGAAATATCATCTGCATGCAGGGACGGATGTTATTCAGAGTCTTATTATCAAGCGCGGTCAGTTCTATTCCATTAAAAATAACTTTTCCTGCTGTTGGTTCCATAAGCCTGAGGATACACTGCCCCAAAGTAGATTTTCCACTCCCGCTTTCCCCTACAATGCCCAGAGTCTCTCCTTTTTCTATGTGAAAGGATACGTCATCCACTGCTTTGATTCTGGTTCTGGGAAGGAAGCCGGAAGTAAATGTTTTTTTAAGGCCCTTTACCTCAAGCATAGAGAAAACACCTCATAGCCCTACCGTTTTTTTCGAGCATGAGAGGGTGTTCGGTTTTACACCTATCACTGCAATAACTGCAACGAGGATGGAATCTGCATCCCTTGGGAGGATCGATTAAAGAAGGGCTGCTGCCTTTTATTGGTTTAAGCCCCCTTGCAGGGAGAGAGTTAAAAAAACCTCTTGTATAGGGATGCAGTGGGTTTTTAAATATCGATGCTGCAGGTGCAATCTCCACTAATTCTCCTGCATACATCACAGCAACCCTATTGCATACTTTCTCTGCAACCTCCAGGTCATGGGTGATGATTAACATCGTCTTTTTTTCAGAGATATCTCTTAAAAGTTTAACTATTTTCCTTTTCACAGTTATATCCAGACCCTTTGTTGGTTCATCGGCAATGATAAATCGCGGTTCGCTGGCAATACCCATGGCTATTACTGCCCGCTCTTTCATCCCTCCGCTATACTGATGAGGGTAGTCTTTTGCTCTCTTCCGGGGCTCTTTTATCTTTACGAGCCCCAGAAGTTTCTCTGCCATCTCGATAGCCAGGCTGCCTTTTACTTTTTTATGTAACATTATAGGCTCAGCTATCTGAGAGCCGACTGTCAGTCCTGGATTAAGAGAGCTTCCAGGGTTCTGGAGGATCACGCCAATTTCTTTGCCCCTGAGTTTTCTCATGGCGTCTTTTTCAATCGAATACAGGTTCTTTCCACAGTAGAGAATCTCCCCTTTGAGAATAACATCTTCCTGCAGTAACCTCATGACAGAAAGTCCAAGTACACTTTTGCCACAGCCTGATTCCCCGATAAGTCCTAAAACTTCATTCACTTTTATGGAAAGATCTACCCCATTTACTGCCCTGACCAGACCGTCGTCAGTGGGAAAATCCACGTATAAACTGGAAATTGTGAGTAAATTCAATAAAAATCACTCTCTCTTATTAATTTGGAGATAAAGCAACGATCCCGAATTTGCTGGAGTAGTTTTTTCATAACAAATACTTTCAATATTTTATTTTTAAAACATTATATCATATGAATAATAAATTTAATAAAACTAAATATTAATAATCTCTAAATTTTTATGCTGGAAATAAACATAAAACATGATCGTTATAAAACTTTCGAATTTATCCTGTATGTAAAAGTAATAATATTGGTTCATTTTCATTGTAAAAATGTGAGGATAGGAGCAACAATAATGCTTCTTTTAAGATATACCTTTTAGATACATTTTTTAAATTATGGTTTTTTTTCCCATTGTTTCCTGCAAATTTATTTTTAATCTTGTCTTTCTTTTTTCTATTTTTATCTATTCTTACGGATTTTATTATCCAATTCAAATTAGTGTTAAAAAAAGTTAATATTTTATACTTTTATAGGATATAGTGTTACGTTTAATAGGATATTTATTCGCACACTTGATCATTTTAATTAATTTGCCCTTAAGCAAATAATTTTCTTAACTCATCCTGTGGGTGAACATATGGAAATTAAAGAAATGATTAGAGATTACTGGGATTACCGCAGTGAGATTTATAGCACTGGCATTGTAGAATACTCAGAAGAGGAGCGCACTGCCTGGAAAAACATGCTTTCATCAGCATTAAACCGAAGAGAACAGCTCGAAATTCTCGATGTCGGTACAGGTCCAGGTCAACTTGCTTTGATGTTCGCAGAGATGGGACATCGGGTAACTGCTGTTGACCTTTCAACCAATATGCTTGACAAAGCTAGAAAAAATGCCTTGAAGAGGTCTCTGGACATAAATTTCATTCAGGGAGACGCAGAGGATCTGCAGTTTCCGGACATGCAATTTGACGTAGTATCCAGCAAATTTCTCCTGTGGACGCTTCCTGACCCGCAAAAAGCTCTGTCCGAGTGGGGACGGGTGTTGAAGAAAGACGGTATGGTCATTGCCATCGACGGCGACTGGTTCAACTCAGGGATATTCCTGAGATCGATCCGTACAGTATCGGATTGCATACGCTCCATAAAGGAAAGAAAACACCAAAATCCCTTTAAGCAACACTATAACCTGATTAAAAACGACCTGCCTCTTTATAGCTTGAAACCTGATCGGGTATTCAGGTTCTTAAACGATGCAGGTTTTGAGAAGATTAATATTGAGCGTATGGATTCCCTCTGCCGTTCAGCCAGGAAAAAAGGGAGCCTTCTGGATAAGCTCGACTATGCTCATCCTATTTATTTTATAAAGGCTGTTAAAAGATAATCATTATAACTTTCTTACAAGGGAATTAGTTTTTAAATTGTTAAAAAATAAACTGTCAGAAATCTTAAGAAATACCGTCCAATTCTTTTCTTCGAACAGCCGGGTTCCACCAGACCACAGCTGACCGGTATTTTCTAACACAGGGTCCTTCCCCGGAATCTCTATATAACTCATCTCGAATTATTTCTTCAACCTCAGGTGTTACCTCTGTATAGATTGAGTAAAAAACTCTGTACATTCTAAGCATATTCTCGAGTTTTCTCGCACTTGTATAATTTATAAGCCTGACATGGGGAACTCTTCCATGCATGTAGAGGAGGTTATAGATCAAAGGGTACTCCGGGTACTGGGGATAAGGCACATTGCCCATAATCTTCTTCCAGAGTTCTGTTTCAAAAGTCTGCCCTGTGCTGACCCCACCAACCACACAGCAGTGACCACGTGTTACCTCTTCCATCCGATTGATTTGAGTCATAATATCGCGGAACATCCAGATGACGGTTGATGAGATAGTAAGATCATATCGACCTCGGAGATCTTCAATATTCACATCCTGCCAGATTTTAGGGATAATATCATAGTTTTTCACTCCGGCTTCCGCAGCATTTTGAGAAATCATACGCCTCATACCTTCTGCAGGCTCAACAGCAGTTATATGATCAACCTTGCGTGCAAAAGGTATTACAAATGTTCCCGGACCTGCACCAACCTCGAGTACCCTTGAATCAGGAGAAACGACCTCATGGAGGGCAAGAGTAGAGCATACTAACTCTCCGAACTCGTAATTATTTGTCCGCCTTGATTCTGAGTAATCCTCTGCTCTTTCACTCCAGTCATCTATTTCGTAATCTCTTAGCATTATTCTCGATCGGGCATCGTAGCTGTCTTCCCAGAGCCTTACCCAGTCTACAGGAGCTGTCAGAGAGTCCAAAGTCACGCTACCTTCCACCACAGCACACCCATCCTGCCGCTAACTTTATACATACTTTCTATAGCGTGATCTTGCACATGCTCCCGAATAATCTCATAATCCTTAGAATCCAGTGGTCGGTATTTCTCGACAAGTTTCTCAACCGAAGATACTGCCGAGGCAATCGATCGCGTGAGAGTGTAATCGATAACATCAACATTAGGATACACTCCGGAATTATTGAGAAGGTTGAATATTGTGATGAACTGATCAAACTCACCCTCATAGATCCCAAGACTTTCCATTAATTTGCTGGTCTCTGAAGGAGCTTCGAATCCATGAGCAAGACAGCAGTACCCCCTGGATACTGCTTCCATGCGTCGAACCTGCGAGAGAATATCCGGAAATTGCCAGAGTGCGTGGCAGCATATGACTAAATCGTAGCTTTTTGCATGCGCTGCCTCATCCACTTCCTGCCAGGTCTGTGGTATTATATCAATATTAGTAATTCCTCTTCTCTGTGCATATGACAGCAGCGCTTTTGCCATCTTCTCTGCAGGCTCAACAGCGGTTGCCCTGCATACCTGCTCTGCAAAAGGGATTGTTATTGCTCCAGGTCCAGACGCAATATCTAAAATATGCCACTCCTTCTGCAGTAATCCTTCCCGTTCAAACAGGCTGAGGATATTCCTACCGTGATTGCAATCACTTGCCATTACCATATCGGAATAGTCCTCAGCCCGTCTGTTCCAGTAATTTGTGGTAGAAAGCCTGCTCATCTCATCGATGCCTGCAGCCCATGCTGTCTCCCAATCTATTTCTGTAATCATATTATTTCCTCGAAAATAATAAGTAATCAATGATTAGTATTAACATATAATAATTTATCTACTTAATGTAGTGAAAAATAAGAAAAATAGTTTAACTAATAATAAAAATATTCTATAATTCTCATATAAAACGATAGCAGATGCAGGAAGCTGATCATAAATTTTGATGTTCAGTAGTTTTATATGAATTTTCTAACTCAAGCATAGTTGTTCAGACTACTTATAGAATTAACGATCAGTAAATATATCAATAAATTTAAATTGCTTTAATGGGATAGTAGGAGTAGAGCTTCCAGAAAAAGGGCAAAAACATAGTTAGAAAGAAAGTTCTTGAATTCCTTCAAGTAATTAGAATTACTCCCCTGAGGAAAGAATAGATGCCCTTATTATTCATTAAGTAGGTGAATATTTCGACATTTACTTGTTGCTCTGAAAATGTTAGTGTTAAGTCATAATAATTTATATTTTTATTGTAATAAAATATAAGAAAAAAAATATATGTAATATTAACATACACCCTTAATTGTCATAAAAAAGATAAGTAGATGTCGAAAAATGACCACGATTCTAGACGTCCAGCAGTTGCATGTGCATTTTCCCGTTTCAAGTACAATCATTCGGGCCGTAAATGGAGTTGATATTACCATTAAACAGTCCGAGACACTCGCAGTCATTGGAGAAAGCGGAAGTGGAAAATCGATATTGGGACTGGCAATACTCGGGCTGCTACCTGCAAACTGCACGGCAAATGGAATTATACAATATCGCGGGGATAATCTCCTAACCCTTCCTGAAAGTGAACTTGAAACAATCCGCGGCAGAGAGATTGCATGGGTTCCGCAGAACCCCGCAGGAGCAATGAATCCTTTAATGACTGTGGGGAACCAGATAGGAGAACCAATCTCTCTCCATATAGAAAAAGACAAAAACAAAGTTAGAAAAAAGGTTCTTGAACTCTTACAATTCATTAAAATAACTCCTCCTGAGGAAAGAATAGATTCCTATCCTTATTCATTCAGTGGCGGAATGCTTCAACGCTCACTTGTAGCTATGGGAATTGCAGGACGTCCAGAGATACTCATCGCAGATGAGCCTACCAAAGGTATAGATGTAATGAATAAGCAGGCTATTCTCTCCTTTTTTCAGACTTTACATGAGGAAGGAATTACTCTTGTTATCATCACGCATGATCTCTTATTTGCCCGAAATATCGCGGACAGGATTGCAGTAATGTACTGCGGGAGAATCATAGAAATAAGGAGAAAACAGGAATTTTTTAACGAGCCTCTGCATCCTTACTCCAGAGGGCTTCTCCGCTCTCTTCCTGAGAACGGTCTTTACCCTATACCATCCGGAACAGAAGAAATTGGCGATGATGGAGGTTGTAAATTCCGGTCTCGATGTACATGTGCAACAGAAAGGTGCAGGGAAGAGCCACAGCTAATTACTCTTTTGGAAGGATCGGCTGTCAGGTGCTGGTTGTATGATTGAAGGGAGAGGTCTGACCAAGATATTCACTCCAGTCTCTGGAAAAAACCGGATTGTTGCTGTTGACAATGTGAATATAAGGATAAAAGCCGGAGAAACACTTACTCTTGTAGGGGAAAGCGGATGTGGAAAGTCCACCCTCTCAAGACTGCTCCTTCTGCTTATTCCTCCGACGCGGGGAGAAATATTTTTTGAAGGTCAGAGGCTTACGGGACTGAAAGAAAAAGATCTCCGCCCTATTCGAAAAAAAATTCAGATTGTGCCGCAGCAACCGGAAAGCTCCCTGAACCCCAGGTGGAAAATAGCTGATTCCATCTGCGAACCCTTTCGCATCCATCCGGAAACGTTAAGTGGCAGACAGATAGAAGAAGAGCTGAAGAGGCTTCTTAAACTTGTCGGGCTTGAACCTGAGCAGGCAACCCGATATCCTCACCAGCTCAGCGGCGGAGAACTACAGCGCGCTGTTATTGCTCGGGCTATCGCACTGAAACCTGCACTTCTGATTTGTGACGAACCGACTTCAATGCTCGATGTGTCCACGCAAGCATCTATTGTACATCTCCTAAAAACACTCCAGCAAAACCTTGGATGTGCCCTTCTCTTTATTACTCACGACCAGGGGCTTGCACGTGTTATTGGAGATCGGACAGCTGTAATGTTTGCAGGGCAGATAGTAGAAGAGGGGTACGGTGTCTTTGACAGACCGTACCACCCATTTACCCGCAAAATCACATCACCCTACTATTCAGGCTCCTTATCAGCACTTGAACCTCAAGGAACAAAGGTTCCAGGTTCATGTGTATATTATCAATTCTGCCCGGAAAGGACAGAAAAATGCCTGCATCGCCCTGAAATACGGGAATACAAAGACAGAAGGGTGTGCTGCCATAACGTTTCACCATCTTAATGATCGTTCATTTCCAAAATATTATCTGTGAGTTTTGGCAGGCGATCGCCTGTTTAGAAGCTTACTCCAACAAATTACCCATCTCAACAAATTACCCAAAATTTTAGTGATTACTTAATACTTCCTTTATGCGTAAACTTTGCTGAATTGATGTTTATACATAATAGTATCAGACGTGATTGATAAGTATGAAAAGAAAGGAAGGAATTCTCTTTATTTTGCTAGCTCTCGTTGTACTGGGGGCAGGCTGTACAGATAAAGAACAAAATGAAGAAACTCAAATACTATCTATCTCGGGTCAGTGGAGTCTTAATAACATTGATCCTCACCAGTCAGGCTATATACCCCAGAGGCTTGGATACGTAGAAACCCTCGTAGGAGTTGACTATGAGGGAAAAATAATCCCGTGCCTTGCAAGCTCATGGGAAGTTTCAAATGATGGAAAAAAATGGACATTCACACTGAGAGATGGTGTTCGATTCCATGACGGAACGCCTCTAACAGCTGAGATAATGAAAAATTCTCTAGAAAGATCCTTTGTTAAGTCAGCAGCAATATTCGGAAAAATTCCAGTAACATCAATTGAGACTCCGGATAACCAGACATTAGTAATAAACCTTAATTCAACCTTCCCCGCACTTCCTGCTTACCTCTCTAGAGGGGAGAGTGCTGCTCTTGCTCCCGGATCTTATGATGGTAATAACAATTTGATAAAACCCATAGGGACCGGACCTTTTATCTTTGAATCCTGGAAACCGGAAGAAGAGGTTATTCTGATCAAAAATCCTGATTACTGGGGGCAGGTTGCTTCAGTTGATAAAGTAATATACCGGATAACTCCTGAGGAACTTACAAGAAAGATGCTTCTTGACAGCAAAGATATTCAGATAGCAATGATTCTTTCACCTGAGATTGCTGAAAAATATACGGAAGATTCCAATTACAATGTTCTGCAGCAATCAGTTGCTCGTGTGAGAATGATAGCGTTTAACGCAGAAAAAGAACCTTTTAATGATAAAAGAGTGCGGCAGGCTGTTAACTATGCTATTGACAGGGAAGCAATAGTGAATTATGTCCTGCATGGATACGGAAGCAATGCAGCAGGGCTTTTCCCACCGGAGTTTTACTGGGCAAATAAGGACATTGCTCCGTATACTTATGACATAGAGAAAGCAAAGACCCTGCTTAATGAAGCAGGATGGACTGACTCAAATGGAGATGGTATACTTGATAAAAATGGCAAGCCTCTGACGCTCACATTTATCACCTATCCTGAGAGAGCAGAATTGCCGCCGATAGCTGAGGTAATTCAACAACAGCTTGAGAAAGTAGGTATAAAAACAGAACTTATGGTTCTCAATTACGATGCTGCAAACTCTCTTAGAAACAAGGGTGAGTTTGACATGTTCCTTATAGGAAGAGGACTGCTTTTCGTACCTGACCCTGACGAGATAATGATGACAGACTACCACTCAAGTGGCACATTAATTGACGGCTCCGGAGCATATCGATGGCACAACGACACTGTAGATAAGCTGATAGAACAGGCAAGAGCTACGTCTGACGAAGCTGTCAGAAAAGAATTTTATGATGAGATCCAGGCAATTATCGTCGAAGAAGCGCCGGTTGCATATCTTAATTATTATGTTAATATCGACGTCACAACCTCGAACATAAAGGGATATCGTCTCCATCCTACAGAGTATTCTCTTGATCTTCAGAATGTTTCTATTGCCTGATATGAGTATTTAACCCAATATACTTTCATTTAAAAGAGTTTGGGTAAGAATGATGCGCGCGATTATACTAAACCGTCTGTTTCAAATGATACAGGTTATGATTGGAATTTCTCTTATTACTTTTACAGTAATTTCCCTTTCGCCAGGAGATCCGGCTGAAATCACACTCAGAGCTACTCTTGGTACCGAGAGTCCACCTAAAGAGGCAGTAGCCAAACTTCATGAAGAGATGGGGCTTGACGATCCCTGGCATATCCGCTATCTAAAATGGGCTTCAAGGATTGTACATGGAGACCTGGGATATTCCTATCAGACGAAAAGAAGCACTCTCGATGAAATTGCACATGCTCTGCCTGTAACCTTCTGTCTTGCCTCATTTTCAATGCTGTTCTCGGCTGTCATAGCTATTCCGCTTGGAATTGCAGCGGCATTGAAGCAAAACGGGCTTGTGGACCACCTGTGCAGGCTTGGATCTGTAGTCTGTCTCTCTAGCCCTGAGTATTTTGTTGCTATGATCTTTATGCTCATTGGTGGTGTATATCTGGGGATTCTTCCGGTTGCAGGAGCAGGAGGAATAGAGCATTTCATCCTCCCCTCACTGGCTCTCTCAGTCAGCCTTATTTCAGTAACAATGCGTATCATGCGGACAAGCATGGTTGAAACGCTTGAGCAGGATTATATAAGAACAGCCCGTGCAAAAGGACTTAGCCGTAAAATAGTCATTCAGCGGCATGCTTTAAAGAATGCACTCCTCCCTGTCCTTATATATATGGGCACCCAGTTCGGATGGATCTTCGGAGGGGCGGTTATGATTGAAAGCATTTTTGCACTCCCAGGACTTGGGAGGCTCCTTGTGAACTCGGTTTCCTCAATGGACATTATGGTAGTTCAGGGTTGTATGCTTACCTTTGCGGTGATCATAGTGCTTATTAATCTTTTCGTCGACCTTGTTCATCTTTATCTTGATCCATCAATCAGGTCTCAGGAAGAATGATATATGGAACACTCATATTTTGATGAAAAGCTGGTATTTTCCGGAATGTACAGAGTATGGGGAGTTTTGCGGAGCAACATAATGCTTACAATTGGAATTTTATTATTTGTTCTCATTTCCATGATGGCCGTAATGGCTCCAGTGATCTCTCCACATGAGCCTGCAGAGATACACTTTGAAGAACGGTTATCTCCTCCGTCAGCGTCTTTTCCTCTCGGAACCGATCAGTTTGGAAGGTGTATTTTCAGCCGTATAGTGTACGGTGCACAGACTTCGCTCTTCATTGCAATCATTTCGACTCTGATCACAGTGTCTGCAGGAATTCTCATAGGGATGTATGCAGGTTATTTCAGCAGATGCGATGCCTTCCTGATGCGATTGACGGACATCATGCTTGCTTTCCCAAGTATAGTTCTTGCGATTGCGATTGTGGGAGTTATAGGCCCAACTCCTGCAGGAATTATTCTTTCTCTTTCCATTTCGGGTTGGGCAAAGTACGCACGAATGATCCGAGGATCTACTCTTTCGCTAAAAAATGGTGGATTCGTTGAAGCAGCCAGGGCACTTGGCGCTTCTGAGAAATACATTCTTTTCCACCATATTCTTCCCAACAGCTATGGACCTATCATAGAGGTCGCAACACTTGGACTGGGATCCAAGATTATTGCAATCTCCGGGCTTGGATTTCTAGGGCTTGGAATCCAGCCTCCCACCCCGGAACTGGGGACAATATTGAAGGATGGACTCGTATATCTACAGACTGCTCCGATGATGTCTTTATCTGCAGGTGGCATGATCATGCTGTTTGTCCTTGCTGTAAATCTTATCGGTTCCGAACTGAGATCCATTACTGATCCCAGATCTAACACAATAGAACTTTAATTCGCAGATATAATTGAGCTTTAATTAGCAGGCAAAAGAAGTTAAAAAGAAATTTTCGGCTCAAAGATGTCGATCTTTACTTCCATTGGGAAACATGATCATATAAATTTGGTATTAAGCCATTTCTGGAACTGAACCCAGATAATAAAAATAGAGTTCTATGTATTACCTTGATAGAGAATGTATATTTTAGAAATTATTTGTTTTTCTGTCTGTCCTACACATCGAATAATTAGATAGTAGGGCTCATGTTCACAGAAGCCCGGTCTTTATCTAATACTTCATCTAATACTTCATTTGCTGGCCGAAGAATTATAAACAAACTCTTTATTCGGCCTTAATGCGCTTGATGGTTGTAGGACGCTCTTTTACCAGGATTCTGTGCCCGCAGTAGGGACATCTTATGCCTGTGTACTCGTAGTCGATTTCCACTTTCTGCTTACATCGAGTGCATTTGTAACCCATACAACCACAACCTTACAGATTTACTTTGCCTCAGCAACATTCTTCATGGTGCGCAGAAGAGTCTGACCTACACTGGTATACGGAATATAGGTTCCGCCAGCGAAGGTGTGCCCGCACTTGCTGCACTTCCAGATACCGGTTCCGATCCTTTTAACAGTCGGGCGAGCGCATTTTGCACATACATGCGGGGCTCGCATGCGTTCTTCCAGGTCTGCAACAAGCTTCCTGTCCTTTCTTCCATATCTGGAGCCAAATCTGCCTGCTGATCTGGAAATTCTTCCTTTCTTAGTAAACTTTTTTGCCATCGTTAATAACTCCTTAAAATGTAAACGTTTAATCCGAAACGACTCAATCTGAACCTGCTGGCCCACGGGTCAGGTCCCTGAGACCCAGCTTCTTAGATTCCATTACCACTTATTGCCGTGTACTTAGACCGTAATACTGGCATTTCATATTTATATTTAATTAATCTTACCTGAACCATTCCGGCTAAATCATTCCTGTCTTATCAGGCCCTCCAGGTAAAGTTCCCTGAGTTCGGCTGCCTTTTCGCGCGCTACCTCGATTGCTTCCAGCACCTCAGCCTCGGTTAAAGGAGCAGAGCCCATTTTCTGCATGCCTGCAATGGCTCCATCCGAACCTGAGACAACAGTCAGTTTTGTCTCACAAACGGCTTCCTCATCCAGAGAAGGGTCCACCATGAGCTTTGAGCCTATCTTGGCAAGAGTCACGCCCACTGGAAGTTCTTTCATCGCAAGGGGCACATTCGGCCCGATTCCCTGCTGCTCGTTTGGGACAGTAGTGGTCATAAGAGCCGCAATAGCAGCGAGACAGGATGCATCAATGAGATTTCCATCGTCATTGAGGACGTGGACATCTATAAAGACGATCCAGACGGATTCTCCAACGGTTATGCAAAGCTTCTTTATATCAATTGCGCCTGATTCCCGGATTCCCCTGTCTACAACCCTTGCCATTTCGATTGCTTCTTCTCTAGGTGGACCCGGCTCAAACTCGGGGGAAGCAATAGGATTGAGTTCCAGGTTGGTAATAATCACGCCTTCGTCCTGAGAATCCGGAAAAGGAGTTCCTGTCTGAAGCTTGACCCCTACAAGCACCTGGGTATTTCCCAATGTCACTTTTGCCGAACCCTCAGCTTTTGAGATAACATTCGTCTCGAGCTTGATATCCCTGAAATCTTTAAACCTGCGCCCGTCCTGGCGTTTTCCCTTAATCATAAGGTTGTAAATGTAGTCCTTCTTAAGTGTGGCAATAATTTCACTCATAGTTTTCACCTCTGCTTCCAGATTCAGAGGGGTCCTTCACTACCTTCCAGGGCCCTTTGCACTCCTCTTCTACGGGCACTTCTTCGGCTTCTACTGCTTTTTCCCTGGATTCGGTTTCAGGCTCGATCTCTGGTTCGGATTCAAAAGTTTCTTCTGAAACAGCCTTTTCAATCCCGGCTTCTTCCTCAATCTCAGGTTTTTCTTCAATCTCAGGTTTTTCCTCAATCTCAGCTTCTTCTTCAATCTCAACTTCTTTCTCAATCTCAGCTTCTTCCTCATTCTCAGGTTTTTCCTCAATCTCAGCTTCTTCTTCAGCAAATTCCTCGGTCTCAGGCTCGAATTCTGTTTTTTCAGAAACAGTTTCTTCGGGACAAAGTTTTCCGGTCTCCAGAGATTCGGAAACTTCCTCATAAGAAGCCTCAAGAGCAGCTTTAAACTTAGCTTCATCTTCAAAAGCTTTATCTTCAGCTTCTTCTTCGATTTCTGTTTCAATTACTTCTTCTATAGCTTCCGCTTCTATTACTTCGGCCTCAGCCTCTTTAATGATCTCTTCGAGTTTTTCGCACTCGGGAGCTTCTTCCTCAACAGCACAGGCTTCAACCGTTTCCTCGGAAAGCTCTTCCTCAAACTCCTCGGCTTCCTCAATAATTTCTTCTACAGCCGCTGCTTCCGGAGCGTATTCAAGAGAAGGTTCAGCTTCCACGGCTTCAATTTCAGCCTCTTCTGTTTCTTCTTCAGGCTCTACGATAGGAGTTTCAAACTTCTTTCTCAGGACTGTCCGCTGGATTTCAAGAATTTCTTTGCAGCCCTTCTTTACAAGTTCAAGACCTTTCCTGATTTCTTCGGGAGTGAGATGTCCGTCCATCTGGAGCAGGGTAATATCTCCATCCTGGGTCATTGCAACAGGAAAATCCGCCTCACCATAATTATCCTCTTCCTTGTTAAGGTCAAGTACTATCTGCCCGTCAACTTTTCCAAAAGCACAGGAAGTTATCAGGCCCTTCATGGGAATGCCTGCATCGGCAAGAGCTATGCTTGAGGCATTGATTGCTGCTGTCCTTGTTCCCGCATCAGCCTGAAGCACCTCCACAAAAATATCAATTGCAGTCTTCGGGAAGAGCTCTGTCATAATTACCGGTTCAAAAGCTTCCCTGGAAACTTTTGAGATTTCAATGCTCCGTCTGCTTGGTCCGGGTCTTGCACGGTCTTCCACGGAAAAAGAAGCCATATTATATCTGTAACGGATAACTGCAGTATCTGAACGCTGTGAACGGCGGGGGTGAGCTTCTCTCGGGCCGAATACACCTACGAGAATTTTATTTTTCCCCCATTCAAGATAACATGAACCGTCGGCTCTAGAGAGTACGCCGATCTCAATTTTCATGGGCCTGATCTCATCCGCACGCCTCCCATCAAGGCGCAGCCCATCGTCAGTGATTAATTTTTCAGGTTTATCACTCATACTTTAATCTCCAAAAAACTCCTAAAACAACTACTTTACAGAAGCTTTCCTAAAATCCCTCATAATATCCGGAACTCAGTTCTTTGGATCCAGCAACACATCGATCTTCCTGTAAATTTCTTCGGAATGATCTTCTTTAGGCAGCTTTACCTCTTCCTTTCCGCTTTTAAAAAACTTAGCGGGTTTAGATTCTTTCTGTTTGCTCCTTTCATTTTTCAAGAAGTTATAGACCCGATCTGTCAATCCGGAACGCTGGGCTTCGGCTTCAATCTTCCTGAGAGCCCTGCTTAAAAGCTCCACATCGTCGTCCTTTCCATCGATCCATATTCTACCGTTCTGTCCAACAAAAATGCTGCAGTTTGTCTCTTTCTTCAGCATTGAGATCATGGAACCGCCATGTCCGATCACACGTGGGACTTTTACAGGCTCAATTTCGACAATATGGCCTGTTTTAAGTTTATGGAAGTTTGAATCCCGGAGGGCAAGCTCGACTTTCATAGAACTGTCTACATCTTTTACTCTGAGAATTATAGAGTCGCCTACGTCCAGAACTTCGGACATTTCTTGGGATTGTATTCTTCTAGGATACTCGGATACATGGAACAGGCCGTCATAAGGAGAAGCAATATCCATTATCCAGTTGGATGGCGTAACCGCAATAACGACCCCGATCACCACATCATTCACGGAAGGGATATAGGCTCCCGCAAGAGGGATCACTCCAACTTTATCCTCTTTGAGATTTTCAATACCGCAAAACAAAGAATAGATCTTGTCGTTCTTGACATAAGTCCCGTATCCGGCTTTTTTAGAATTTTCGGATAGCAGGTCACCAGGGATCACTATTTTTTTATCCATCCAACATCCTCTTATAAAAGTTTAGTTTGAGCCTCTCCCTTTGTAAGATGATTTATAAGAGCGTAAAAATCAGTCTGGACTCCTGCAGGAATTCTTACAACGGCAATCCAGGAGCCATCATGCTGCCATTCTTCTTTTGTAATGCTTCCGACTCTGGAAATCTCTCCGTATGCTTTAGGAGCATACTCGGGAGGGATTTTCACAGCAATATTGATCTCCTCAAAGCGTATAGGTATAAGCGGGCGAATGGCTTTCATTGTAATATTGACCAGCTGATCCACGCTTTTTAAGGGGTCTATATGCACCTTTGCTTCTTCCATCGCCCTTTCGATCCGAGCGGGGGGATGCGGTGCTTTTGTCTGGGGGTTTATAGCATTTCTGGAAATGGTATAGATAACTTTTCTCTTTTTTTCTTCAAGCATGCGTTTTCTCTGATCAGCAGTGAGCTGAAGCTCCCCGCTTTTCAGAATCATGGCAGCAATTTTTAAAGGATCGGTCGTCTCAAAAGCATTGACAATATCGGACTCTGCTGCTCGATCTCCTCGGTTTGCATCTTCGAAGATAGTTTCAACCGCCAGGATATCTTCAAGGTTTATGTCTTCACCTCGTTTGTAGGCCAGAGCCCCTTCGGGCTCGACCAGGACCTCGAAGTGTTTGTTGCCTCTCTTGAGCCGTGCAGTCACTGCCTCGTCCAGGGACACCATTTTCGAATACCTTCTCCAAAACATTATTTGAGAATCCGAAGATTCTCTGATTACTCACTCTCAAATATTATATAGATTTTATTCTTTGCGCTCAGTTTCGCGGTATTTCGCAAGGATTTGCTGAACATAATTCTCAACTTCTTCAGGAACTAATTTCCTGAATTTCTTATCCTGAAGCGACACAACACCGACCTCAAGGGTAGATGCATCAAACTTGCCTTCAGCAGCCCTATAGAGCGCATCCATGCCAAGAAGGATAGCTGCATCCATGTTCATATTTTCCCTGTACTCAGCTTCAAAGACCTCAACGACCGCATTTCTGCCTGCTCCGATAGCTGTTGCCTTGTATTCAAGGAGCGCTCCGCTCGGGTCAGTTTCAAAGAGTCTGGGCAGATTGTCATCCACGCCTGCAATCAGAAGTGCAGTCCCATACGGGCGAACTCCGCCGTACTGAGTGTAAGTTTGCTTGTGGTCGCAGATTTTCTTGGAGATAACCTCCACACCTATGGGCTCGTCATAAGAAACCCTGTTGATCTGCGCTTCTACACGGGCTCTGTCAACAAGGGAGCGGGCATCCGCTACAAGCCCTGAGGTTGCGGCCCCTATGTGGTCGTCAATCTGGAAAATTTTCTCAATTGACTCAGCTTCCACAAGCCTGCTTGTTATTCGCTTGTCAACCAGCAGCACTACCCCATCGGCTGCCTTGATCCCCACGGCTGTTGTTCCCCTTTTGACCGCTTCGCGGGCATACTCTACCTGAAAAAGTCTTCCATCAGGGCTGAAAACAGTAATTGCCCTGTCATAGCCCATCTGTGGTGCCATCTGCATATTCCGTATCTCCCTTAATTTCTATTTTGTATCGTTTTCATCTTCCCGGTAAGAAACCGGTCTTTCTTCCTTTAAGTATCTCCTATCCGCAGGCTCGTCAGCTAAATCACCGCCTTCCCCAAAAAGGCTTTGGTCAGTGATTTGAACTGCTGTGCGAATATCCCGAAAATTCAGGACTGAAAGACTGAAAGTCCCCGACCCATTGTTCAGGTAAGGAAACCGACTTTTGATTTCCTATAACGTATTTCTACCTTATTAGAGTTTTTAACCTTCCATTCGGAACTTTCAGTTCTGAAAGAAATTTTCGGACGAAACCTGCGGAAAATACCCCAGTTGCAGGAATTCAAAGGCATTTCTACCCTGCAAAGTATGTTTCCTGATCTGGATACGCACACTTTAATAGCCTTTTTTAAGTTTTTAAGTCCAATTCCAATGTTAACTAAGTTCGCTAATAAAGTGTATTTACTCGGTTATAATGCTTGTGAAACTCCGAGTTTTTCAGCGTTTAAAGCCGGATTTTGAAATCTTTATAGAAAGACTCTAACTTCCACAACATCATTCTATTCGGGTTTCTATCTACTTTCCAATCAGACCTGCAGGCGTCCGGATTTGGCTTTCTTGCCAACTGCTTTCCTATCAATCAGTCCTGCCAATCAATATTATACCTGTTACAACTAATATACTCATTAATATAGTCATTCATTATAGTATATATTAAACAGCATCCCGATAGTTCATTAAATAGTTTTCTACTGTCTCAAGACCGAAATTTTCCAAGCCTGACATAAAAATCAGTGACTCCGAAGTTTACTTAATCTGGCTTTCCTGAATTCTGCCTGGCCTATTATTCTTCAACCCTTCTGGATTTCATTCTGATTTCAGGCTTAAAAACCGTATGATTTTGAAGAAATTTTTCGGTTGCTTTTTTAACCGTGCCCGATGTCCCAAGTACGTGCAAAGTCGCCCTCTTTCCGCCAACCCTGGTAAGAGTTGCCAGGGAAGCCCTTGTTTCTTTCACTTTAGTGTGAGAGCACTGGATAATGCCTTTCCAGTCTTCGAACCCTAGTACCCTGATATCACATTCACTTGCAGTGACATCCCCAAGCAGGGAAGAAGCTGAGGACATAACCTCTTTGACCAGATCACTCCTGCTGACCTGCCCCTCAGAAACCAGCTCAAAAGCCAGATAGCGTTTTTTTGCACGAAGCGAAGGAAGCAGGCGTTTCAAAAGTAATTTCCCTCCTCAAGCACCTCTACACCTTCCCTGATATACCCGGGACCTAGGCGGTTTCTCGAGATTATTCTTTCAGGCACAGTCGTCATGGCTTCAAGGGCTTCGTCTTCTTCAAGCCCGCAGACTTCAGCGAGGGCAAGGGCATCCATAGGAGAACGAAGATCAAAACAGGACATCGCATCGCTTGAAAGGACAAGGGAAACATCATATTTTCTGGCAAGGTCAAGGTTTGCCCTGAGATCTGACAACAGGCGAACGCGCCTTGGACCTCTTGAATGAAGAAGGGACCTTAATGTCAGGCCGATTGCAACGTTATTTTCAGCTGCGGCTTTTGCAAGCACCTGATTTAACCCGCTGCTCTTATCAAAAGCCGGATGGTTAAGGATATCCACTTTCGGATTTTCCAGTGCAGCCCTATTGACGTTTTCGGAACCTCCGTGCACTATAAGGACATCCACAGATTTCCGAAATTTTCCAATAAGCCCATGAAGTTTTGAGGGATTTTCCTCTACAAGCTCGATTCCCCTGAAAACCTCAAACTCATTAGTAGAAGATAGTACAGGTTGCGATTGAGGAAGTTTATCCGAGTGGTTTGCAAGCGCAATCCCACTGTACCCAAAATGTCTGGCGAGGGCAGCAAGTTGCTCAGCAGTATTTTCCCCATCTGGCACCGCATGAACGCAAAAATCGTAGAATTTCGGTTTACCCAAACAACTCCTCCACTATAGCTCCGGCTTTTTCCCGGTTCTTCGGATATGTTTCGATCTTGACTTTTGCAGTGATCGCATCCGAGGAATTGGTCAGCCTCACCTGCTGCAGGTATGCAGCCTGCTTGTCAAAGCGGAGATGGAAGACCTGGTCGTCGTCCAGCCTCTCAGGCATTTCTTCCCTGAGCTTTGCTACGTCTTCTTCGGAAAACCTTTCCCTGACAAAACGGGCAAAATTCAGACAGTCTGCCTTTCTTTTGAGCTGTACGCTCAGGATAGTAATAGGATTTCCATGGTGCCCTTCAGCCTGAAGTTCTTCAATCAATTCGCTTCCTTCCTGGACGCCGGCACCAGATAAAAAAAAGTCCAGAGCCTCGCGGACTCTGGAGACATCTTCGGTTGCGTGGGCGATCACACGCAGTATTATGTGATGAATCACTTGCCTCGACTCTTGTGTGCACGGATACTCGGTCTGGTCTTTTCAGTACCTTTTCCGCGTGTAGACATGCCTCTGCCCTTGCGGCCGGCACTGGTCTTGCCCCTTGCGGCTCTGTCCCTGGTAGACGGGTCGCAGACCCAGTTCAGGTTTTTGTCGCTCTTTATTACAGGGTGGTGGGGATCTACAAGAATAACTTCAAACCACTTGTGCTTTCCATCTTCTCCTACCCAGTAAGAGTTCAGGACTTCAAGGTTGGGGTATTTGCGGTCTGCACGGGATTCGGCAATCCTCTGAATGCTCATGCCACCTGTGATCTTGTTTACTCCCATTCTCTGGGTTCTTCTTCCACGGTTGAACCTTGTTTTACCAAGCCCCCCGCGGCGTACCTTTACCCTGGCAACTACAATGCCCTGCTTGGCTTTGTATCCAAGGGAGCGTGCCCTGTCAATTCTGGTCGGTCTCTCAATTCTGGTCACGGACCCCTGCTTTCTCCAGACCTGCAAGCGCTCCCAGCGGAGGTCTTTCACGTAAGTTTCATCAGGGTTTTTCCATGCATCGCGTACGTATGTATAAAAAGATTTTACCAATTTAAACACCAAGTTTCACTTTTGTTTCATGGTTCAGCCCTGCCCTACAGGACCACATTCCAACGGGACCTAATCCCGAAAAATGAAACATGCGATAAACTGAATCATTTGATTTAAAGCTTTGCCCATACAAAAGCTATTAAAGGTAAAATCCGCAAAAAGAGAAAAAGCACTGGATCATTCAGGTAGAAAAGAGAAGAATACGGGTTAGATTTAAGGCAATTGCCCGAAAAAATTGAAAAAAATAATTTTGTAATGGGGCTTTTCTAATTCATCTCTGCTAAAACTAAAAATAAACTGGACTCCAATTAACGAAATATTATCATAAGGTAAATCATGTTTCCATCTCGGGTTAATGAGGCTTCACTGGATTGATGCTTTAAAAGGAATGTGGATCATTATTTTAAGTGATTTAAGCAATTATGTGAAGTTGATTTATTTTTTGCTTATATCTCTAGATTATTAAACCATATAGTGTATTGTGTTCCCTGACCACTTTTAACCTCAACACAGCTATCTATCTGTTCAACAAGAAGACTTACAAGCTGGAGCCCGAGAGAACCGGTATTTTCGAGGTCAATTCCCTAAGGGATGCCTCTCCCGTTGTCTACCACTGTAAGCATGTAATCGAAGCCACCTTTCTCCATGCAGGATTTATCTTGACCGGAACCATCCCTTTGATCAGCGGTTTCAGTTCTGCGAAGGTTTATTCGGATTTCACCTTCTCCTCCAGCAGGAAAAGCATGCTTAAAAGCGTTTGAAACAAGCTCGTTTACAATAATTCCAAGGGGGATTGCGGTGTCAAGGCCAAGATCCACCTGCTCAAGGTCAAGCTTTAAATCAATACTCTTATTTCGAATACTGTATGAGCTGAAAAGTTCTGCTGTCAGCTTCCGTAAGTAAGCTGAGAAGTCAAGGGTATCAATTCTATCCCCTTTATACAGCTCTTCATGAATAAGAGCCATTGAAATTACCCGGTTCTGGCTTTCCATAAAGGCTTCTACAACTTCAGGAGTCTTGCAGGTCTCAAGCTGAGAGAAGGTTTCTGCCTGAAGGTCAAGCAGAGAGGAGATAACCTGCAGGTTATTCTTAATCCTGTGATGGATCTCCTTTATGCGGATTTTTTCCATTTTTGCAAGGGCTTCTTCAGCCTCTTTTCTTTCAGTAATGTCATATATCGCACCCTGATAACTATCCGGTTTTCCATTCCTTCCGGGAATCTTCTGGTAAATCTCATGCACCCATTTTATTTTCCCGTTCCTGCGAATTATCCGGTAATCGATTTCCCCAGAAGCTTTATATCGAGCATTCCTGACTCTTTCCTCTTCTTCATAAATTCGGGGCAGGTCTTCGGGGTGAATAATATCTTTCCAGCTTCGTTTTGACATAAACTCTTCTTCACTGTACCCTGTAATATCCTCAACAGTCCCGTGCATAAAAACAGGGATGAAATTCTCGTCTGCCTGAAAAGCAATTCCTTTAAAGTTCTCTATAAACGAACGATATCTTTCTTCACTCTGCTGTATTTTTTGCTGAGCAAGTTTGCTCTCTGTAACATCCTGAACTGTTCCTCTCATTCGAACAGGAATATTTTTCCTATCAAAAACAGCTTCACCCTGTGCATGGATTATGCGTTCTTGTCTCTCAGCTAAAACTATTCTGAAATCTATATTATAGGGCTCTCCATTTAATGCTCTTTTAATAGCCTTATTCACATACTCTCGATCATCTGGGTGCACACAATTAAAAAATTTACTAAGAGTCATTTCAAATTCCTGCGGCTTAAGTCCAAAGATACGATAAGCCTCATCAGACCAGTACACCTTATCAGTTGCAATGTCCCACTCCCAGTTTCCAAGATGAGCCATCCTCTGGGCTTCAGCAAGACGTTTTTCACTCTCTTCCAGCGATTTATAAGCACTTTCAAGCTGTATTGTTCGTTCTTTAACTTTTTCTTCCAGATTGTCCAGAGTCTCCCTCAGTTTAGCTTCTGCTTCTTTCCGCTTGGTAATATCGGTTATCATGCTCATAGAGCCTGCGAATTTGCCAGCTTTATCAAAGAGGGATCTGGAGCTTACAATTGTCCATAGTGGTGAGCCATCTTTACGTGAAAATTTAAACTCATACCTCTCATCTATACTCTGCCATCTCCTCTCAATATACTTTTTTATAAGTGGCTTGCCCGCCTCATCGGCAAAGTCCCAGGCAAATTTGCCAGTCATTTCATCCTGAGAGTATCCCAGTATCTCGGTCAATCTTTTATTGGCATAAATCGTCCTCGCTTCAGGATCACCAATCCATATACCTTCACTGGCTGTCTCTACGATATTGCGGTATTTTTCCTCGCTTTCCTGCAGCTCTTTCTCTATTCTTTTACGTTCGGTTATATCTCTAAGAATCAACGCTAACTTTCCTTTTTCAGGCCTGAAGGCATAAACATCCAGATGTCTCTGCGTTATCTGGCTCAAGATCTCAAAGTGGACTGGCTTGCCTGAAAGTGCCACCTCGGTAAATTTTTCTATCACTATGGGGCCTACATTTGGAAATATCTCCAGGATAGTCCTGCCTAACATCTGTTCCCTATTTACGCCCAAACTGAACTCAAAAGCAGGATTCACATCAAGGTAACGATAGTCGTAAGGTCTACCGTCCATGTCATAGATGACATCTATAAGACCGAAACCATCGGTCATGTTTGTAAAAAGCATACGGTAGCGTTTCTCACTTTTTCGGAGGGCTTCCTCAGCCTGCTTTTGGTCGGTAATATTCAGGAAGATAGCAGCGAACCGACCTGGTCGGATCTGGTATGCTGATACTTCGTAATGGCGTCTCTGAACTTCGGCATAATAGGTAAAATGCACAGGCTTGCCTGTGAGAGCTACTCGACTGTTGCCTGAGACCTGCGCACAGTAGCTTCCACTTCTCTCTCATAATCCGTGAGGTCATTCCAGATTCCTTTTTGCGGTCGGCAAATATCCTCAATCAATATCAAGCCATTATAACCACTCGCAAGAGCTTTGTCAATTCTCTCGGTCAGATCTCTCAAGGCTCTCTTTGAGTCAAAGGCACCCTCTCTCATGAACCAGTTAGCACAGGAAATAATCTCGATTTGTCCTTTCCGCAGGAAAATATCAATACCGGGAAAATCGGATATCAAGGCTTCTTTTGCATCTTCGGCATCAAGAGACTGTGGGGTAATCCAGATACAAGCCTCATTGTTTTCCAGGGCTGCTCTCAGGTAAGGAATAACTATATCCATGAGGTCTTCTTTTGCCTGGTAGAACTGGCAAAAATGTGCTCCCTAGAGCACATTTACAGTATTGTCGATACCAGAATTTTCGGTATTATTTTTCATCGATTTCTCTCCGATTTAGTAAAGCTAAAAATTCATAATCCGGATGCCCAGTCTATATTATATTACGCTGCCTGTGACTTAAATTCGATCGGTTCACTCTTTCCAGACCCCTTAAAATTTTTAATATACTCAATCGTTTTAAGGAAAAATGTAGCCGAACCTTTCTTCCACCAGACCAGTATCTGCCGGCAAAGATATGTTCACCTCAGTAAATTACTTCGTTGAATTTATAGGCAGAGTCTATAAGTGCAATCTCTTTATGATATCATTGAAAACATCAAGAAGCCTGACTTTTTACTATATGTGTATACTTATCTATAATTTGTTTTGATAAAAACTGTAAACTGGATTTATCGCATACTTGAGAATTTTCTTTAACAAATCCGGACCGATAAATTGGATTATTAAGTTTACCCATAGTCGCAAAAAATAGATGAAATATTGAAAGTTAATGCCTCTTAATTCGATGCTTTCTTCCAAAAATGAGGAACTTTTAATCATAGGAAATGGATAACATTAAAAACCGGATAATGATAGGAACTGAATAATAAGCAAGCCTGCAGCAAATCAGAAATGGACTTAAATGAGATTGGAAAAGTAATAAAAGTAATAAGAAAGCACTAAAAAGCAGATTCAGAGTATAAAGAATTTCTTACCAGTTATGAGAAATCAGCTTATGAAATATTAAGAAATCGGTTAGTAAGAGTAAGAAGAACCTCAAGGCGCCGAATTCGTTTACTGCATCCCCCAATGTAGCCTCTTCGAAGATATCGTGCTCCCCCAAACACATTTATTCGAAGAGATGGATCAGCGCCCTCAGGAGGTTCTTCTAAGCGGTAGATCTCAGTTCGCCCCTTTACTCCGGTTTCCCACTCCAGAATATACTAATGGCATAAATTATTTTAAATTAATTATATCAAAAATTGGATTCAATGAAAAAAGATTTTAACACGAAAATTTTCAACGCGAACATAAAATTCAACTATATACACGTGATTTTATTGTGTATACTCGTACTATTAAGTACATCTGCTGTTGATTTTTGTTATGATTTAAAGTAAGAAGTTTCTAATCAGGAAAAGCGGGAAAGAATAGAACACAGGAAACACAGGTGTAGCTTTTTCTAGTTTCCGGATTGCAAGCAATAACGGTTTTTTAAGCAATTTCCTGCTATCAGAATCTTATCAAAGGTTGTCCATCTTTATTTCCGCATGGTTATCCGATAAAGCTTCCTGGGAAACTCGCCTTCTTCAAACTCTTCTACTTCGAGACTTTTGTATTCTTCTGCCAGGTGCCTGAGTTTAAACTTTACAAAAAACAGCCACCAGCGGCTCTGCTCATACCCAAGTATTAAGAAGATTCCGGATAATTATATTATCCGTAATATAATATGGGTTGGGGGAAATTTATTGGGGCTTTCAGATGCTTCCTGTGGGGGTGCCAGAGAGGTAGTACTTAGGTCCTTGCTATTGAAAACAGTCAATTTTTTGCTGCTTACTATCTGCCTGGTATCTCCAGTCAGTGCAAAATACTCATTGGAAGAAGCTGAGACACATATAACAGTTAATCCCCGCGGGGTTGTCCATGTTGAAGAGTCGGTTTCATATGTATTTGATGGGAAGTATATCGATGTTCACAGAGAACTAAAAACCCTGCCTGGAGGATCTATCGAGAATGTTGAGGCGCATTTTTCCGATAAAGAATGTGAACTCCTGATTGAACCGATTCAGGATGGGTACAGATTAATAGGTGTGCTTCCAGACCCTACTCCTGAAAGATTAACATTCCATATTTCTTATGATTGCTACGGTGCAGTCAAAGTTTACAGGGATGTCTCTGAACTTAACTATAAGCTGTGGGGTGGTGAATGGGAGAAACCTTTAAAGAAATTTAAAGGAAGTGTTATGCTTCCGGTGAAAAACGAGAGTGAAATCAGGTACTGGATTCATCCGGTTGACTATACCCGGGAAGTAAATGTAAAAAATGATGTCATTCTGGTAAGAACAGACGAGATCCCTTCCACCCAGTGGTATGAAATCCGGGCTGTTTTCCCGAGAATTGCATCCCCCAATCCTGATCTTGTCCAAGTGGATAATGCCGCAGGGCTCGAAAAGATACTGGCTATTGAAAGTGAATATCAAAAGAAAGGGCTGATCCTGGAAGATCTGTATAGTGCGACAATTTTATTTGCACTCCTTGTCCTGGCGTTTCCTCTTTTTATATACTATCTCTATGGAAGAGAACCGGAAATCGATTATAAAGCAATATCTAAAAAAGAGATATCTGCCGATTCCAAACCTGCCGTTGTAAATGCCGTTATGAAAGGGAACATGGGTATCCCCACAATAGATGGATTTACTGCAACCATTATGGACCTTACTAACCGGGGCTATATTTCATTCCGGAACTTAAAACCCGAAGAGAAAGACTCGTCAGATATTCAGGAGCCCGGATCCAGAGACTTTATGGTAGAACTTCCCGATAATGAGAAAGACCCTCAAACCGGTAGAGTCTCCACTGAACTGGAAGATTTTGAAGAAGACGTGCTCAGTCTGTTAAAGGCGCATGCTTCTGAAGGGAAAATCTCCTGGAAAAAACTTGAAAAAGAGCTTCAAAACGGACAGGATTCCTATAAGTTCTCAATTGCCTGGAGCAAAAAAGTACAGGCATACACGGTGTTTGATAAGTTCTTCCAATCCACCGGGAATGTGTACATGTACTGGTTTGCCCGATTAGTTTTAATCGCAGCAATTGTTTATTATATTTTAATCACCGGGTTTTTCCCGTCAAAAGCCTTTCCTCTGACATCAAAGATTTATGTGTTGACAGCTTCGATTGGGATCTATGGATTCATTATGACAAAATACTCAAACGCGTTCGTAACGGTATTTGGACGGTGGACTCCCGAAGGAAGCCTTTACTACAAACGCTGGGACAATTTTAAAAAATATGTTACAGACCTCTCTGCTCTAAAAAAACATCCTCCTGAATCAGTTGAGGTCTGGGACTCTTATCTTATATATGCTGTCTCCCTCGGAGTCGCAAAGGAAATGCTTCAAAATATATCTCAGATTGTTCCGCCGGAGCAGATAAAAAGGAGCCGCTTTCATCCTATAAGCTGCAATTATTATAGCAAGTCTGGTTACGAACACGGAAATACCTTCTCATCGTCCTATCAAGGAGGAGATGGAGACGGAGGGGCTGGCAATATAAGAGGTGGTTTTGAGGAGAACAGCGGAATCGAATAATAACTGATACCTTGAGAGCTATTAAAAAACCATGAGAATCAATAGCCTATAACTAATTAGTTTTTAAGGGTTTTGTATTCTTAATTGCAGTGCAGACCTCCCTAATTTCATGTTTTGTTACTTTTTAAGAGAACTCCGGTAAAATTTAATATACTGAACGTAATATGGAGTTGGAGGAATCTGGCTGGGATTTTTGAAAGGATCTCTTAAACCTGTAAGAGAATCAGGTACTAATCCTGCATTCCTGAAAATAGCTATTATAACTGTTACTCTACTGGTTCTTTTCTGTCTGATGCCCTCAGCTAGTGCAAGAGACTATACTCTGGAAGAAGCGACAACGAATATAACTATAGATCCCACAGGCATTGTTCATGTTGAGGAATCGATTTCATACACTTTTGATGGAGACTATAGTGAAGTTTTTAGAGTTCTTGAAGTGTCTCCAGGGGAATCTATTCGGAATATCCAGGGATATTGTTCGGATAATGCATGTACTTTCAGAGTTGAAGAGACATCCGAAGGATACGAGTTGATAGGTGAACTTCCAACCCCGACTCCTGAAAAAGTGACTTTTTTTGTTTCCTACGATCATTACGGTGTAGTTAAAGTCCATAACGATGTTTCCGAATTTACTATAAGCTCTGGGGCGAAGAATGGGAAAAATCTCTTGGAAACTTGAAAGGAAGCATTACACTCCCTGTTGAAAACGAGAGTGAGATTCGGTACTGGATACACCCGGCTGACTACACTCAGAATGTTAGTGTGGAAAAGAACACTCTCTATTTAAGGACGGGAGAAATTCCTTCATATCGATGGTATGAAATCAGAGTTGTTTTTCCAAGGATAGAATCTCCCAACTCCAGTATTGTTCAGATAGACAACTCAGAAGGCTTCGAAGAAATAATGGCTATTGAGAATGAATACCAGCGAAAAGTATCAATTTTAAATAGCCTTTACGGTCTGACAGTTCTTTTCGCTCTCATTTATCTGGCAGTTCCCTTCCTCATCTACTTCAAATATGGAAGAGAACCGAAAATAGACTACGAAGCAGTATATGAAAGAGAACCTCCCACCGATTCAAAACCTGCGATAGTCAATGCTATAATGCAGGGGGAAATAGGCATCCCTACAATGGACGGATTTACTGCTACGGTTATGAACCTTGCCAACCTTGGTTATATTTCTCTTCGTACTATAACATCTGAAGAAAGCAAGGCATATGGTTTGTTTAAATCCAAATCTGAAGACATTTTAATTGAACTTGAAAGTCCAGAATCTTACGCGAAAGCTGAGGGGAAGTTCCCAGAACTAGCAGATTTCGAGAAAGACGTGCTCAATTTATTGAAAAAACATGCTTCTGGAAACAAAATTTCATGGAACAAACTGAAAAAAGAACTTGGAGAAGGGACAGATTTCTATGATTTTATTCTCGCCTGGGATGAGAAGGTTAAAAGACATATTGCAGTTGAAAAACTCTTCAAATCCACTGGGAACAAATACATGAGCATTTTCGGCGCAATTACTACAATTGCAGCAATCATTTATTTTATCGCAGTTTCTAATTTTTTCCCATCAGATGCATTCCCTCGGGCATCCAATGTAAAAATACTTGTAATTTTGATTGCAGCTTTCGGGATAGTCATGATAATTTTCTCAGCGGTATTCGAAAAGGCGCTTGGGCGCTGGACTCCTGAAGGGAGGCTCTTTTATGAACGCTGGAACAACTTCAAAAAATACCTCACGGATTTTTCCGCGCTAAAAGAGCATCCTCCGGAATCCATTGAACTCTGGGACTCTTATCTGGTATATGCAACCGCTCTTGGAGTTGCAGAAGAAGTCCTTAAAAACATGTCATTAGTGGTTCCTGCTGAACAAATGGAAACAAGCCATTTTTACTACGTGTACCACAGCTTCGGCCAGTTCGGTTCAGGCTTTGAGAGTGCTTACTCATCTTCAGCTCCATCTTCAGCTCCATCTTCAGCTCCATCTTCATACGGAAGCGGGGGAGTAAGCGGAGTGGGCGGAGGTTCAGGTGGCGGAGGCGGTGGAGCCCGTTAAGGTATATTTCAATTTAACGGATGGTGATTTCTTGTTACTGGAGATCTCGATAATAATATTAATAATTCTGGGGTTACTTTTTGTCATAATTTATAATGATCTTATAAAACAAAGAAACAGGGTAGAAAATGCCTGGGCTCAAATAGATGTCCAGCTTAAAAGGCGCTATGACCTTATTCCAAATCTTGTAGAAACCGTGAAAGGCTATGCAAAACACGAAAAAACTCTTTTAGAAGATATCACAAAAGCCAGAGCTGCGGTGATGTCTGCAAATAGCATCAGTGAAACGGCAGAAGCATCAAATTATCTGTCCTCAACCCTCAAGTCCCTATTCGCAGTTGCAGAAAATTACCCTGAACTGAAAGCCAATCAGAACTTTATGCAGCTTCAGAAAGACCTCATGGAGACCGAGAATAAAATTGCATATTCAAGGCAGTTTTATAATGATACTGTCATGAAGTACAATATCAGCATTCAGACAATCCCTAAAAATATTGTCGCATCCCTCATGGGATTCAAGAAAAAAGATTTATTTGAAACCCAGCAGGCAGAAAGGGAGACTCCAAAGGTTAAATTCTAAATATCTCCACTGGAAATAACTGGTATGGTGAACAGGTTGTATGGGTTGGAAAAAATCCTTCTACTCGGGAACATTTTTTAGTTAATAAATAACTACGAAAGTCTCTACCAGCTTGCTTGACACCCTTCACAAAAGGCAAATGGAAGTCGAAGAAAAAAATTGAGAGAAAGCAAAAAGAAGAAGCATTAGCCCTCTTGAACGCAAACGTCACGCTGCAACCTTTTTACGAAAAGGCTTGACCGAAACCGTTGCGCCGGTTTATCATCAAGCGCTGCGCCGCTTGACCACGCCGTCATGCCGGTTTTTGATCAAACTTTTTTCTAAAAAGTTTGCGGTCAAGCAGTTTTTTGAAAAGGCTTGCGCTCAAGCAGTTTTTCAAAAAGGCTTGTGAAAAGGGCACCCTTCCTCCCGAAGCGTAACTCCAGTGCAAAAGATTATTATATAAAGGTATTTATTTTTTAATAAGATGAGACTTCGCTGGATAGATGCTTTAAAAGGAATCGGGATTATACTTGTTGTGTTTGCACATCATAAACTGCCGGTGGCGCTCGATACTTACATTTTTTCCTTTCATATGCCGCTTTTCTTTTTCATATCCGGGCTGCTGTTTGATTTCTGGAAATATGCATCATCGGCTGCAAATTTTGTAAAGAAAAGATTCAGGTCACTTATCGTTCCTTACTTCGGTTTTGCCCTGCTTACCTGCCTGTTTTATTTATTACTGGATACATGGTACCAACCAGGGATCACGAACATTGACTTTTTCAAAGCCAGTCCTGCCGAAAACATTCACTCCATAGTGTATGCGCTGGGACCCCTGATCTCTTACAATCCTCCCCTCTGGTTCCTGACCTGCCTTTTTATAACCGAGCTTCTCTTTTACGGGTTTGCAAAGAGATATTACACTGAACCGGGAAAGCTTATATTCTGGCTCACGGCTGTCGGAGTGATGGGGTATCTTTATTCGGTCTATGTGCCTTTCAGGCTGCCCTGGAATGCGGACGTGGCTCTCACAGCCGTGGTTTTTTATGGGGCCGGAAATTTATTCAGAAAATTCCTGGAACCCGAAGAGCGGAAACTGCTGGAAAAGCCTAAAGCTAGCCTGAGTTCCCAGCCCTAGCCAAATGCGAAACTCAGAAAAGGGTTTAATAAGGTCTGGAAGTTTCTTCCCGGTATTCTTACCTTTGTAAATCTGCTATATTTTGGATACCTTTTACACTTTCCTACGGCAGAAGAGATGAATATGAACGTGCTGAAATACGGAAACTTCTTTTCTTACTACCTGCTGGGCTTCTCAGGAATTTTTACCTTTGTTTACCTCTTCAAAAACATCGGGAGTTCAAAGGTACTGGAATATTACGGGAGAAATAGCCTGATTGTTCTTGCGCTTCACTTCCCCGTAAAAGATATTCTTATAAAACTTATAGTTCTGGTCTTTGTGATTGATGTTGAGGCTTATTATTACAATGCCGGTTTTGCTCTTGGCTTAACGGTGCTGAACCTGCTCTGCCTGATACCTGTAATTTTCCTTATCAATAATTACTTCCCTTTCTTACTGGGAAAAAAGAGGTCTTCTGAGAGCTCTGGAGGATTGAGGGTTCGTTTGAGAAAATTCGTAAATTGATGTTGCAGAGTTTTCAGGGTATCTCCAGTTTATACTCCGGCTACATCAGCCGATTACATTTTTGGATTATTCTCCAACAGCTTTATGATTACGCTTTACTGTTACACCCTGTAGGCTGATGCCAGAAGGACTGCGGAAAAATAGGAAAGAAAAAAGCAAAATACTATAAGAATAACATCCGGATAGATCTCCAGCATAAAATAAAACGGTGCCGAAAAAAATGGACATTTCCCTCTTCTTAGATCAGATTCAAGCTTCCAGCCGCTATGAAAACCAAATCGTTCATAATGAAAAAATCCCTGCAAGAGAAGCCCTGTATGCGCCTCTGGAGCTGAAACCGCAGGTAAAAGCAGCCCTTTCAGGCATCGGGATCGAAAATCTGTATACGCATCAGGTAGAAGCCATAGAAAAAATCCGGGAAGGAAAAAACGTTGTATTGTGTACGACTACAGCAAGCGGAAAATCCCTTACTTATATAATTCCTGTTTTTGAGACCATTCTTAATGAGCCCGAAGCAACCGCCCTTTACATCTCTCCTTTAAATGCCCTTGTAAACGACCAGTTAAAGTCTTTTCTGGAATTCGAAGAGGCTCTGAAATCAGGGGCAGGCATAGCCAGATATACAGGCGCTCTCTCAGAAGTCGAGAAAAGGAAGGTAAGAGAAGGGCAAACCAATGTGGTTTTAACAAACCCTGAAATGATCCATATGAGTTTTCTTGCCTGGCATCATCTCTGGAGGCGGTTTTACTCGAACCTCAGGTTCATAGTCGTTGACGAGAGTCATTACTATCGGGGGGTTATAGGCAGCAATATGGCAAACCTGCTAAGGCGGCTTTTACGCGTGGCTGAGTATTACGGGGCATCCCCGCAGTTTATTTGCTGTTCTGCAACTATAGGAAACCCAGATGACCATACGGAAACCCTTGTCGGGCGGAAAGTTGCAGTGGTTGAGAACAATGGTTCTCTTCAGGGCAGTCAGCAGTTCGTTTTCTGGAACCCACCACTTTACATAAACAATAAAGGGTGCACATTGAGGAGAAGCAGCTTTTCTGAGGCTTCCTCGATTTTTGCAAAGGCTGTACAGGCAGGATTCCAGACCCTGGCTTTTACCCGGTCCAGGCAGGGAGTTGAGAGGATGTATAAACGTTGCCGGGAGCTTTTAAGGAGCAAAAATCTTTCCTCTGCAATCTGTTCCTACAGGAGCGGCTATTTTGACAGGGAAAGGGAAGAAATCGAAAAGAAAATGAATTCTGGGGAACTTCGGGGGGTTATATCCACAAATGCACTCGAGCTGGGGATAGATATTGGAGGACTTGATGCCTGTATTCTGGACGGTTATCCGGGGACAGTTATGAGTGCAAGACAGCAGGCAGGCAGGGCGGGCAGAAGTGGGAATGAAAGCCTTGTTGTCCTTGTAGCAGGCACAAATGCTCTTGACCAGTATTATATGAGAAATCCTGCCGATTTTTTTGCAAGAAGCAGTGAAAATGCCGTACTCAACCCCAGAAATCCATATATCCTTGCAGGACACCTGCTCTGTGCCGCAAAAGAAATTCCTCTAAAAGCATCTGATGAGAAATATTTCGGGCAAGGCTATTCAAGAGTTGTGGAACTTCTGGAAATCGAAGGTCTGCTTGCAGGTGACAACCTGAAGTATTCGACTGACCCGTTCCCGTACAAACACGTTTCTCTCCGGGGAATCGATAATAATACTTACTCTCTGCTTGCTTTTGAAGGGGAAAAATGCTTCCCTATAGAAAAAGACATCGAAGAAACTCTAGCCTTCAGGGAATGCCATCCCGGGGCTGTTTACATGCACAGGGGAGAACCTTATTACATAAACAGGATCGACCATGAAAAGAAGGAGATCCATGCCGTAAAAACGCATGATGCTTATTATACGAAACCCATGATCGATTCGTCTGTGATTGTACAGGAAACATATGCGGTAAAGCCTCTGCTGCACGCGCCGGAAGTTGAGGTCGGGCTTGGGGAAGTCGAGGTAACGGACAGGGTTATTGGTTACAGGAAAATTCAGACCCAGAGTAATGACATAATGAGCGCACACAACCTTGAGATGCCTCCAGTCAGCCTCCAGACAATGGCTGTTTGGCTCAAGCTTCCAGACAGGCTGCAGGAACTTGCAGAAGAGCATAAACTGGATTTTGCAGGCGGAATCCATGCTGTAGAGCATGCAATGATCTCAATGTACCCTCTTCACCTGCTTGTGGACAGGAGCGATGTAGGCGGGGTTTCCACGCCGTCCCATCCTGACCTTGGAAACAAAAGCGGGATCTTCATTTATGACGGGCACAGGGGTGGAGTGGGGTACGCAGAAAAAGGTTACGACCTTATAGAAGAGGTGCTTGACGGCACCCTAAAAGCAATAGAGAGCTGTCCCTGTGAAAGTGGCTGCCCGAGCTGTATCCAGTCCCCGAAGTGCGGAAATAATAACGAGCCACTGGACAAACATGCTGCAATCATGCTTCTGCATGAGATTCTCGGAAAAGCCCCCTACATTCCGCCCAAAAGGAAAGAAAAACACCTTTCCGAAGTCCGGAGAGCTTCAAGGCAGGCTCCCGAAAAAAGAAGTACAGACGATGCTCTAAGCAGGGTAAGGCGCCAGCTCAGACGGGAAACCATAAAACAGAAACCGCCTGCAGGGCAGGATAAAAAAGAGAAAACCTTCATTGTCACGGATGAAAAGGGAAGAATGATCGGAGTAATCTCTGCCCCTGCTCCTGAAAAAGCTGCCGCAAAAACCTTCCACCAGAAACTCAGAGGAGAAAAAGAACCCACAAGGGAGAAACCCCTTGAAATACGTGTCAGAGACCTTGGAGCAGGTAATGATTACAACTTCCAGCTCTGGGTTGAGATCTCCGAAAATAAAGGAAATGAAGCCGTTAATGGAGAAAATGGAAAAAAAGTTGTAAAGAAACTGATTATCAGGAAAGTTGTCTGAGAAATAATGTGCCTGATAATGTTTCTCAGATTTGTCAGGAAGGTTAAAGGACTTGCTTTACTAGAGAAGTCTGCTTTTGAGACCTGATAGCTAATTTCCGTTTGCTCCGCAGTTCTGGCTCTTCGCTGCTTTTCTGTTGTCAGTAAATAATGCTTTTAAGGGTGCATTTCCCGAGGTCACATTCGCAAAGAAATCGGCAACAGGCGGTTTTAATGAAGGGTCCATTACCGATACCGTACACATGTAAATGTCTTGGTTTCCCTGGAAAAGTTCATTGACTCTATATCCATTACGTGAATCCACCCAGATTATCCTGTCGCCATAAATTGCGGGATGTATCTGATCGGACTTATTCGTGGTGATCTGGGTTTCCGTGTTAGTGGAGATATTGTACATGTAAATATCCCAGTTTCTATTGCACCAATCCGCCCATACTATTCTATCCCCATAGATAGAAGGATTTGATTTAGATTCATTGGTGGTGGTGATTCTGGTCTCCTTAGAGGTAGAGAGATTGTACATATAAATATGGCTGCCATTCAAGTAAACCAGCCTGTTACCGTGGATTTTTGGATTCGATGCGGATCCGCTGGTGGTAATTTGAGTTTCTGTAGATGTTGAGAGATTATACATGTAGATATCATCTTTATACCACGTACTATATCCTCTGTGCCGATCATACCACACTATTTTTTTACGATCACGCCACACAATTTTATCATCATAGATAGCTGGATCATCTTGATCGGATTCGTTTGTAGTTATCCTTGTTTCCCTGCCTGTGGAGAAATTGTACATATAAATATCTCCATTTCCATTGCGATAATCCGTCCAGACTATCCTATCACCGTAAATATCAGGATCGAATGCTTTTCCACTGTTTGTAATACGAGTTTCTTTAGAGGTAGAAAGATTATATACGTGTATATTGGAACCTTCCGCTCCTCCTTTGGTATCGCGATATTCATTCCAGACGACTCTATCCCCATAGATTGCAGGCCATATCTCAGAATTATAGTATGAAATATTGGTAGGGATTTGAGCCTCCGTGGAAGTGGAGAGATCGTAAACATAGATAGTATAATATCCCCATACATTGCAATCATCAAGAAATATTATTCTATCGCCGTAAATAGCAGGTTTTACCTGATTTGATTTGTTTTTGGTAATCTGAGCCTCCATGAAGGTATACTGAGGCCCGTCGGATACTACTACTGGATATAACTTCGAGAAGGTACCATTTTCATTGCTTACTGTCAGATTGACAGTATAGGTACCGGATACAGGGTACACGTGAACCGGTGTTTTATTGGTAGAGTCAATGATTCCATCATTCTCGAAGTCCCATGCCCTGGACGTTGCATTCTGGGAAAGGTCTGTAAACAGGACAGAAAGAGGTAAATAACCATTGCTTGCATTAGTACTGAATTCTGCAACAGGAAATACCGGCTGCTGGTCTCCAGGTATAGAGACGAGAGGAAGGTAATCAATATCATACGCACTGACCGTATAGATAGAGTCTCCGATTCCATCCTTATTCCAGTCGTTGCAGGTTTGAGAAAATCCGGTCCCGTCAGGTTTTGCCCAGTAATTGCCACCTATATAGGGCCCACATATAATGTTAGTGTCTGAGGTTTTGGAAGTGTTTAAATAAATAGAATTTCCTCCGGGGCTATAGTCTTCCTTCGCAACATCGCCTGTATAGTTGCCGGTGTCATTAAAGATGTTGACTGTATTATTGAATATATTATTGTAGAACCGGTTAATTCCATAATATGACTCTTTACCGACATACTTCTCACCGAGATTATCCTTAATCTGGTTAATATATACTCCATATTGAGTATTTAGCTCCACTCGGTTATTGGCTACTACATTTCCGGAGGAATCACCTTCGAGTGATATTCCTATATTGTTGTTTGAAATCGTATTATTTAAGATTGAATTATCTCCCGCCTGGTCCATAGCCCAGCCGTCCACCAGTATCCCAATGTTGTTTTTTGAAATAGTATTGTTTAAAATTGAGTTGCCTCCTGAGCCCCAAATAGAAATTCCTTTATCGTTATGTATCAGGGTATTATTGTAAATCTTATTCATCCCCGCTAACCAGATTAGATGGATGCCCACACTACAATTTACAATTGTATTGTTTTCTATATAAGAAGAAGCTTCTGAGAGTGAAATTCCGGACTCTGGATCATTCGATATATAGTTGCCGAGAATTCTGCAATTACTGTAGATTAATCCTATGCCACCCTCCAAAAGGGTGTTATTAAGCAGAAGACATCCATATGGTCCGTGATCAACACTAATATTTCCGCTAACAATTAGATTATCAGAAACTGTAAAAGTAGAATGATCCCATGGCCCCCGTATGAAGATACCTGAATTCAAGATTATGTTTTTCTCAATAGTGGAATTGTAACACTCATCGACCCCAATGCCCGATTCTAGAATATTATTCTTAACAGTGCAGTTCTCAATTTTATCATAAATAATCAAATCCTCCCAGTTATCATTTCTAGGACCATGTAAATTTAAATCTTCTTGTACTCTAAAACCGCTTAGGGTAATATTATTCGCACTTAGATTAAAAGCCCTAACAGTAGTATCCTCTGGATTTCCAGATACAGAAAGAATGCTTACATTTTTCCATATATCCACACTTTCATTATAGAAGCCAGGATAAACAAGAATGAGATCACCTGAAGAGGAGTTGTTTACTGCCTCCTGAATCGATATGAAATCTGCGCCTGAACCACTGTTGTCTACAGTAATTTCCCTGGCGGATGCAGGGTTATAAAATGCAAACATAAGAAAAATAGCAACCGCTAAAATGACAGATGATTTATTTATGCACAAGTATACTTCCCCCTTTAAACCAGAAATCTCACATTAACAAGACCTAAGGTCCTCAAGATACATAATTTAAGAATTAAAAGAACTTATTTTTGGCATTATATAATCTTTTTTACCTTTTTAACAAAAATATAGCAGGTGGAGAACTATCTTCAATTTAAAAGCCCATAGCTTCTTAGATTTCGTATCTTAATCCGTTTAATTTCTTAAATATTTTAATTGAGACTTGATACAGATATAAAATGCATTAAGATCTCAAATGAGATGGAAATTTTGAATTTCAAAGAAAACAATAGTGTTTTCAAAGAAATTAAGGCGTCTATACAATCAAATAAGAGTTTACCGCACCTGCTTTTAACTTTGTGGAAATCTAGAGTATTCACACGAGATAAGGAACATAAAAAGTCAGAAAAAAACACCAGCACAGGAAGCTGAAAATTAAGAAAAAGAAACGGACCTTAAATAATTTGGCAAGCTACAGGCTTATTAGAATGTCACTAACTAATAAGAGAGTAGCCTGGCTTTTCAATTAAAATGTTCATTTCCCTTCATAGACCGTGATATACCCGGGCATAATCCTGGTATTGCTGCCGTTTTGATTTGTTACTGTAAGGCTTACATCGTACTCTCCAGGTTCAGTAAATGTATGCGTCGCATTTAAAGCATGTTTTGAATTGATGCCGTCTCCAAAGTCCCAGTGCCAGAAATCTGGTGAATCTGCACTATTGTAAGTAAATAATACTTTTAAGGGTGCATTTCCCGAGGTCACATTCGCAAAGAAATCGGCAACAGGCGGTTTTAATGAAGGGTCCATTACCGATACCGTACACATGTAAATGTCTTGGTTTCCCTGGAAAAGTTCATTGACTCTATATCCATTACGTGAATCCACCCAGATTATCCTGTCGCCATAAATTGCGGGATGTATCTGATCGGACTTATTCGTGGTGATCTGGGTTTCCGTGTTAGTGGAGATATTGTACATGTAAATATCCCAGTTTCTATTGCACCAATCCGCCCATACTATTCTATCCCCATAGATAGAAGGATTTGATTTAGATTCATTGGTGGTGGTGATTCTGGTCTCCTTAGAGGTAGAGAGATTGTACATATAAATATGGCTGCCATTCAAGTAAACCAGCCTGTTACCGTGGATTTTTGGATTCGATGCGGATCCGCTGGTGGTAATTTGAGTTTCTGTAGATGTTGAGAGATTATACATGTAGATATCATCTTTATACCACGTACTATATCCTCTGTGCCGATCATACCACACTATTTTTTTACGATCACGCCACACAATTTTATCATCATAGATAGCTGGATCATCTTGATCGGATTCGTTTGTAGTTATCCTTGTTTCTCTGCCTGTGGAGAGATTGTACATATAAATATCTCCCCTTCCATTGCGATAATCCAACCAGACTACCCTATCTCCGTAAATATCAGGATCATATACGCTTGTACTGTTTATGATAGGGGTTTTTTTAGAGGTAGAAAGATTATATACGTGTATACTGGAACTTTCCACTCTTCCGTTGTTATTACGATATTCCCTCCAGACAATTCTATCACTATAGATTGCAGGCCATACATCAGAATTGTAGTAGTATGGAAGGTATGAAATATTGGTAGGGATTTGAGTTTCCGTGGAAGTGGAGAGATCATAAACGTAAATATTATAATACCCTGATACATTGCGATCATCAAGAAATACTATTTTATCTCCGTAAATAACAGGATTAGTCTGATTTGATTTGTTTTTGGTAATCTGAGCCTCCGTGAGAGTGTACTGAGGCCTATCGGATGCTACTACTGGATATAGCTTCGAGAAGGTACCGGATACAGGGTACACGTGAACCGGTGTTTTATTGGTAGAGTCAATGATTCCATCATTCTCGAAGTCCCATACCCTGGACGTTGCATTCAGGGAAAGATCTGTAAACATGACAGAAAGAGGTACATAACCATTGCTTACATTAGTACTGAATTCTGCAACAGGAAATACCGGCTGCTGGTCTCCAGGCATAGAGACGAGAGGAAGGTAATCAATATCATATGCACTGACCGTATAGATAGAGTCCCCAATTCCATCCTTATTCCAGTCGTTGCAGGTTTGCGAGAATCCAGTTCCGTCGGGATTTGCCCAGAAGTTTCCGCCGAGGTAAGACCCTCCTGCAATGTTAGTGCCTGAGGTTTTGGAGGTGTTTAAAGAAACATTATTTTTTCCACCGCTAATGTTTGTTGCCTTTGAAATAAAATAGTTGCCTGTATAGTTGCCTGTATCATTAAAGATGTTGACTGTATTATTGAATATATTATTATAGAACCGATTAGTTCCATCATATGGAGCCTCATTGTTAACTTGTTTGATATATACTCCGTACTGCTTGTTTAGCTCCACCCTGTTATTAGCTACCAGATTTCCGGAGGAATCGCCTTCGAGTAATGTTCCTATGTCGTTGTTTGAAATCATATTATTTAAGATTGAATTATTTCCCGCCCCGTCTATTGTATAGCCTCTCACCAGTATCCCAATATTGTTTTTTGAAATAGTATTGTTTAAAATTGAGTTGCCTCCTGAATTTCCAACTATAATTCCTTGATCATTAGAGATCAGGGTATTATTGTAAATCTGATTTCCTCCCGAGTACCAGGTTGGATAGATTCCTTGATCATTAGAGATCAGGGTATTATTGTAAATCTTATTCCCCCCCGAGTACCAGGTTGGATAGATGCCCACACTACAATTTACAATTGTATTGTTTTCTATATCAGAAGAAGCTTTAATGAGTGAAATTCCATAATTTGAATCATTCGAGATATAGTTGCCGAGAATTTTGCAATCACTGGTGCTGATTAATAATATGCCACCATCCAGGAGGGTATTATTAAGCAAAACACAATAATATGGTCCGTGATCAACACGAATAACTCCGCTAACAATTAGATTATCAGAGACTGTAAAAGTATAATCACCCTCTGGTCCCCATATGAAGATACCTGAATCCAAGATTACGTTTTTCTCAATAGTGGAATTGTAGCAGTTATCAGTCCCAATACCCGATTCCAGAATATTATTCTTAACAGTGCAGTTCTCAATTTTATCATACCAGTTGCAATTTACAGGACCCTGTAATTTTAAATGTTCTTGTACTCTAAAACCACTTAGGGTAATATTATTCGCACTTAGTATAAAAGCCCTAACAGTAGTATCCTCAGGATTTTCAGATACAGAAAGAATGCTTACATTATTCCATATATCCACACATTCATTATAGAAGCCCGGATAAACAAGAATGAGATCACCTGATGAGGAATTGTTTACTGCCTCCTGAATAGATTTGAAATCTGCGCCTGGACCACTGTTGTCTACAGTAATTTCCTTGGCGGATGCAGGATTATAAACTGCAGCCATAAAAAAATAGTAACCAATAAAAATACAATCAATCTACTTACCCACACCTGTTCTTCCCCCTTTAAACCAAATCAGATTTTATCGAACAAATAAGATTTTAGAAGATCTTAAACCCTTAAAAAAATGCCAGGTTAAGGACTAATTGAATTTCTTTTCGGTATTATATAATTGTTTTTAATTTCTTAGCAAAAATAAGGTAAGTGAGAAGACTATATGCAATTTAAAAGATTATAAATCCATAAATTCTTTTTTTAACGCGTTTCAAGTCTTAAATTTTTAAACCGGATATTTAATTTAGATAACAGGTGCCTCAGCTATTCTTCAAGCGAAATAGAATTTTTTTATACGGATAATTTCATACTTGATTATGATATAAAGGAAAATTATGCCTGATTATGGTATAGGGGAAAAGTATACCTGACAGGGGAAAATTATACTTAATTAGGGTGCAGAAGAAAATTGCTAGATAGGAAAAATGCCTGCGAAGATTGCTTATATAACAGGCTTCTATTGATCTTTTACAGCTTGCATTTTCTGTCACAATAAATTATAAAGAGCATTTCAGGAGCACGTTAGCGTTTTGCTTTGAATTTGGGGATTTACAGAGGGGACTTTGAAAAGCTTTCGGTTTAAAATTATTACTGTTTTCAGGAGTTCTCTATGCTGAGACTGGAAATTTCAGGATGTTTGAATGCTTACAAAACTGAAAAGGTGCTACGCATGGATAATGAAGACAAATATTCAGGGAAACGGGAGAGAAATTCGGACTATAATGTGATAATCGTAGGGGCAGGACCTGCCGGAATGTTTGCAGCTTATGAGCTTGCAGAGTTCAAGTCTTTAAAAACTCTTATCGTGGACATGGGCAGGGACATAGATGAACGCATGTGCCCAATGAAAACTCAGACATACTGCATGCACTGCACACCCTGCGATATCATGTGCGGAGTAGGGGGCTGCGGAACTTTTTCGGATGGGACCTTAAACCTGCGGCCTGATGTCGGAGGGGACCTGGCAGCCCTGACAGGCGACCAGACCGAAGCCTGGCAGCTCGTGGAAAAGGTGGATAAGGTTTTTTTGAAGTTTGGGGCGCCACAGGAAGCTCTGTTGACCGAAAGCCCGGAAATAGAGGGGCTTAAACGCAGGGCTGCCTCGGTAGGAGCACGTTTTATCGAAATAAAGCAGCGGCATATAGGTTCGGATAATGCCCCTACAGTGATAGCACGCTTTAAACAGAACCTTGTTAACAGAGGAGTGGACTTCCTGCTTGAGACCGAGGTAAAGGACCTGCTTATCGAGGATAGGACCTGCAAAGGAATTATACTGTCTGATGGACAGGAGATGCGAGCCAGCTATGTGCTCCTGTCACCTGGAAGACGGGGATGCAACTGGGTCTCGGACATGATTGAGAAACATGGGATCGAGGCCAGTTATGGCGGAATTGACATAGGGGTAAGGGTAGAAGTCCCTGCAATCGTAATGGACCCTGTAACGAAAATTAATCGCGACCCCAAATTCCATATCCAGAGCCGCCGTTATGATGATTTTGTCCGGACTTTCTGCACAAACATGCGCGGATTTGTTGTAATGGAGGAGTATGAAGGCTTTATCGCAACTAACGGCCATTCCCTGGCAAATACCGAATCCGAAAATACTAATTTCGCTTTCCTTGTCCGAATTGAACTCACCGAACCCATTGAGAATACAACAAAGTATGCCCGTTCAATCGCAAAACTCGCAACCACTATAGGGGGAGGAAAACCGGTCCTGCAACGCATGGGCGACCTTAGAAGAGGCCGACGAACAACAAAAGAACGCCTTGCAAAAAACCTTGTTGTAAATACGCTTAAAGACGTAACTCCTGGAGATATCTCAATGGCTCTTCCTCACAGGATAGTTATGGACATAATCGAAGGCCTTGAGACCTTAAACGAGATAATTCCCGGCGTCACCTCGGACTCGACCCTGCTCTACGCCCCTGAGGTCAAATTTTACGCAATGCACCTGAATGTCGACAGGCAGATGGAAACCAGCATCAAGAATCTCTTCGCAGCCGGAGACGGAGCCGGGCTCTCAAGGGACATTGTCAATGCAGCTGCTACAGGCATTATGGCAGCCGAAGGAATAATGAAAATGGTCAAAGGGGAGAGAGGAACAAAAACAGGAACAAGAGAATAAATAAAAATTATAAAAATTATAAAAATTAAGGAAAAGCTGCACAGAGAAAAGAGAAAATTTTATTTAGAGAAGGTTGCGTTCTCACCTTAAGCTTGGATCGTTGAAAAAACATTCAAAATGCCCAGTTTCATAGTCTGAGAAGAGGTTTGGAATAGAATTCAGGACTGAGTTTAAGTTTTCAATCTCTTTGCCTGTATGCCGCAGATCTTTGTGGAGTGTGTTGCTTGTGGAGTTTTGTTTCAATAGATGAGAACGCAAGTTATACAAAGCATTCATGGCATATATTATTTTTAAGATGTAATGTTACTTTATTGGTATAAGTCTTAGTAAGAAATGACAAATCTCAGTTCATTAGTTTAAAGGTTATATTAGTGATGTAATGGGAAATTAGTGGGCTGGTCGAGTAGTAGAGATCGCTGAAAATCTTGAATCTGCGCTGGAGCAGTTCAGCAGCATATATCAGGAACTGGAAAGAGAGATGTAAAATCCTCTCCAGTTCATGGGTTTGTGTGATGAACTCGGAGTAAACTCAGAAAACAGCGAGAAGATGGCGAGAAACTTATGGAAGCAGTTGTTAAGGGTTGTTAGAAGGTGAAAAACCGAAAAATGAGAATTTGAGAAGCCTATTTATTAAAGGCGGTGGTTGCCAAACTGAAATAAATTAAATATTGAGATTATCCCGAAACTAATATTATTGAGTTCATCTCAAAACATGATTCCCCTTCAAAATAGCTGCTAAGATTACAACTCAAAATAAGATATTTCTTTGATTCCATATCTTGGAAACACTTTCTTACATGATTCTATCCAGCTTATCCAGCTAAAGAATCTTTATATTGTACTTTTGTTTTTAAACTCTTCCCAATCTGCCTTTATTGGTCTTCCTCTCTTCTTTTATTATACTGTTTAAAGAACTTGTTGAAACCCTGTAGAGAATTTTTAATTTTGTGATATGTGATTTTGACTCAAAGAATTTCCTAGTTTGGTTCGGCAATTTTTCTAATTACATCCATCATTCCATCCGATTCAAAAGGTTTTACTACAAACCCCATAGCGCCTATCTTCATGGACTCTGTTATCAGAACCTGCTGACCAAGAGAGGAAAACATCGCCATTTTTGCTTTGTGGTCTATAACAAGGAACTTATCCAGTAACTTTTTCCAGTTCTTACTATCTGGCACATTATCCGGCACCATTATATCCATCAGTACGAGATCAGGCTTTACCTCCAGATACTTTTGAATGGCTTCGTCCCCATCAGCCACCTCAGCAACCACCTCGTGCCCGTGCTTAAAGAGAGTGTCCCGGATTGCCATTCGCATAAATTCGGCGTCGTCTACAATCATAACCCTTGCCATTAAGTTTCCCTCTTTTTTATTTTTAATAAGTAAACTATATTATTCTACGATTTTTGTGTTATTTTTTTAGTCTAATGCTTTTCAGTCTGCCTGCAGGTAACAAACTTCCTATAAATCTACAGAACTCAACTGTTTTATTCTTTTTGGTCAGTATTGTAAAGGGAACTCATAACAGTGAAGGAGAACTCCATAACAGGAGCGATGTACGCTTTATACGCTTGCTGTCTTGCGAAGGACATTATTTATGCAGTAGAAAATAAATGTAAACTCGTTCTATGTTACAGCATAATACCTTCTTTAATCAGAATATAAAAGCGGGAGTATGGATGAAGTTTTATGGGAATTGAAGATTGCCTGGTTGATTTCCAGATTCCAGAATACCTCCATTATATGGATAGTGCGGCAACCAGCCTTATTCCTGAGCCTGTAATAGCTGCAATGAACGAATATGACCGACAATACCGCTCCGGCGTTGGCAGGGGAATGCACAGGCTTGCAAGGGTTGCAACCCAGAGGTATCAGGACACACACGATAAGGTCAGCAGTTTCATTGGCGGGAAAGGAGGCACGACTGTCTTTACCAGGAACGCCACCGAAGCTATCAATATGGTTGCTGCTGGCCTTGATTGGAAACCCGGAGACCGTATAGTCACAACAATTACAGAGCATCACTCCAATTTGCTTCCCTGGCTTCGACTGCGCCAGAAAGGCGTTGAGGTAGTTGTTATTCAGCCTGACGGGACCGAGGTTATCGATCTCGAAGCATTTAAGGAGGCAATTACTGCTGGAACAAAACTGGTTGCTGTCAGCCATGCCTCAAACGTACTCGGTACAGTTCAGCCAGTAAAAGAAATTGCTGACATTTGCAAAGCGCAGGGAGCCTACTTTCTTGTTGACGGGGCACAGTCCGTTCCCCATTTTCCTGTAGATGTCCGGCACATTGGATGTGATTTTCTCTGCTTTTCCGGGCATAAGATGTTGGGGCCTACCGGCATCGGCATTCTGTGGATGCGGGATGAAATTATTTCTCCTCTCATACTGGGCGGAGGCACAGTCGAGGACGTCACAACCGAAGGGTACACCTTAACAAGCGGTTACCGGCGGTTTGAGGGAGGCACCCCAAATATTTCAGGCGCGATAGGGCTTGCACAGGCTGTAAAATATCTCGAAAGCCTGGGAATGGATTCGATGTTAAGGCACGAGCAGAGACTTACTGACCGCCTGCTTTCAGGGCTTGCCGGGATCAAAAACGTCACTGTCTATGGGCCCGAGAATGTGAAAAACAGGATAGGGGTTGTCTCGTTTACCATAGACAAAATCCATCCGCATGAAATCGCTTATCTGCTTGATGAAAGAGCCGCAATTCTCGTCCGTTCGGGAGACCACTGCTGTATTCCGCTAATGAAGCATCTTGGGCTTGAAAGCGGTACAGTCAGGGCAAGCCTCTACCTGTATAATACCCTGGAAGAAATAGACCTGCTTATTGAGACCGTGGAAGAGATTGCAAATACCATATAAAAGATAGCTGGAATGTGAAGGAATAATTCGGTAATATTCAGGAACATAACCTGAAGAAATGACAATTCATCAGGATATGGTGTAAGATGTACAGCACGATTCCTTATATAAAGATTGATGGAGGATCAACTGTTCCCTCCTCACATGAGGTGGTAATAGAAATGCCTCTTGCAGTCTTCGTCAACGGGCGCCATGCTCTAACTGCCATGATAAGCCCGACAGAACTTGAGGAATTTGTGACAGGGTTTTTATACACGGAAAAAATAATCAGCAAGCTTGAAGATCTTGAGTCCCTGCACATAGAAGCGCAAGCAGGAAAAGAGAAAATTGTCACTGGCATGAGTGCAAATGTCCTTACTAAAAATCCTTTTACGCTCATGCTCTCTGGCAAAACCGTTCTTTCGGGATGCGGCGGCGATACTTCATATCTTGATGCTGACAGGCTTCCGAAAATCCAGTCCGACCTTGTCATTGACCATTCCACAATAACGAATATAATGAAAGACACGCTTGTCTCCGAGCTCCACACCAGGACAGGAGGAATCCATATCGTAGGGCTTTTTGGGCCAGAGGGCAGGATTTGCGTAATGGAGGATATAGGCAGGCATAATGCTCTTGATAAGGCAATAGGTTACGGGTTGAAGCACGATGTGGATTTTTCCAGGACAATTATAGCCTCTTCAGGGAGGATCTCATCGGAAATGATAAGAAAATGTCTTATAGCCAATATTCCTATTATTGCTTCAAGAGGCGCAACAACCACACTTGCCATCAGGCTTGGGGAACAATCAGGTCTTACTATTCTCGGTTTTGTTCGGGGCCAGAAGATGAATATCTATACGGGCATAGAAAGAATCAGGAATAAGGATTCTGTCTAACCATAGCTTCTGATTACAATACTCGTGTTTATGATCCTACAATGCAACTGGTCGTAACGGATAAGCTGCTAAAACGTCTATTGAGGAACCCTAATGAATAACCCGTTAAAAACGATAAGAGAAAGAAAACCCCTTATACATCATATAACGAACTGGGTAACGATTTACGACAGCGCAAACATGACAAGGGCTTTTGGCGCGCTGCCTGTTATGGCACACGCTCCCGAAGAGTGTACTGAGATGACAGGGATTTCATCGGCTCTTGTGCTTAATATCGGAACCCTCACCTCCGAAATAATTGATTCCATGCTGCTCTCGGCTGCTGCTGCAAACGAAAAGAAAATCCCTGTTGTGCTTGATGCCGTAGGGGTTGGGGCTACGAAATTCAGGGACGAGATGGCTGCAAAAATTCTCAACTCAGTTCATGTAGATATTATCAAAGGCAATTACTCAGAAATTGCAAAACTGGCAGGCGAAAGTGCTGAAACAAAAGGAGTTGAAGCAACTACAATCAGTGCAGACCCCGAAAGAATTGCAAAAGAATTTGCAAAGTCAAGCTCCGCAATTGTAGTGATGACAGGAAAAGAAGACATTATAAGTGATGGAGAGAGGGTATTTGTTGTAAGGAACGGGCACGAACAGATGGGTTCTATCGTAGGAACCGGGTGTATGGTCGCATCGGTGATTGGCTCTTTTGCTGCCGTTAATTCGGATTACTGCGAAGCCTCAAGAGACGCTCTGTGTTATTTTGGAATTGCAGGGGAACTTGCAGCCGTGAAATCAAGCGGGCCTGGAAGCTTCAAAGTTAACCTGTATGACGAGGTGTTCAACCTGTCGGATGAAAAAGCGAGAAGCATGATGAATTTTGAGGAAAAGCGAGCTCAAAAATAAAAAGCGGTAATTTCAAAATAAAATAAATTTTGAAGAATATATTTTCGAAAAATATACATGAATGAGCGGGTTTAAGCATTATGGGCCAAAAAAATTTCAGCCGAAAAAGTTTCCTTTTAAAAGAAATTGACTTCTACCTTGTAACAGACTCCAGGCTCTCGAGGAAAGGGACTTTATCCGATGTCAAAGAAGCAGTGGAGTCAGGATGCAAGATTGTTCAATACAGGGAAAAAGATAAAAGTACTAAAGTGATGATCGAAGAAGCCTCTGAAATCAAGAGGATATGCAGCGATAAGGCTATTTTTCTGGTAAATGACAGGATAGATGTTGCTTTAGCGGTTGATGCAGATGGTGTTCATATCGGTCAGGACGACATGCCTCTGGAGACGGCAAGGAGACTTCTTGGAGATGATAAAATCATCGGGCTCAGTGTCCATGACAGAGAAGAAGCAATCCTGGCAGAAAATGCCGGAGCTGACTACGTGGGTCTTGGCCCTATCTTTGATACAGCCACAAAAAAAGATGCTGGAAAAGGGATCGGTCTGCTTAAAGTAAGGGAAGTTAAAGCTGCAATAGGAATTCCTGTAGTCGCTATTGGCGGAATAAAAAAAGAAAATTGCGAGAGCGTCATTCAAAACGGAGCTGACAGCCTGGTCGCAATTTCTACAGTCTTGTGCAGTGATGATGTAAAAAAGGAAATTGAATATTTCATTGATACAATCCAGAGAATAAAAAGGCAAATACCGGATAACCTATAGAGAAAGTACTAATCAAATTGATCTCTTTTTATTTACAACTAGCATAATCTCCTTTTATTTACAACTAGCATAATCTCTTTTTATTTACAACTAGCATATTTAGTATCAGAACTGGTCATGATTGCTTTCTTGATCCAGAACTCGATTGGTTACTTTAAGTCCGAGGTTCAAAGGAGTAAGTTTGGCGTATATAATCGGCTCATTATCTGTTTAAAACACATACTGTTTCAGAACAAACTCCTTCGCCTTCCAGTTCAAGTGTTGAGTGTTCGATGTGAAGCTCCTTTAATTTGCTTTTAATAGACTGCTTTATAGTATCTGGTTCTTGCAGGTATTTGTTCTCAACAACAACATGAGCTGTTAGGATATCCGTTTCTCCTTCCAGAGACCATATATGGACATCATGAACCCTTTTCACTCCTTCTATCGATAAGATGGAGTCTTTGACCTTATCAATATCAATATATGCCGGAACACCCTCTAGAAGAAGGTTAAATGTTTCCTTTGCATTTCTGGAAACTCCCCATAATACAAAAATCGTGAATCCTATCGTCATTATGGGATCAATAATAGGTTCGTTCCAGAAATTTATAATTACTGCCCCAATGAGCAGGGCTACCCATCCCAGAATGTCTTCCAGAAGATGCCATGACAGAATTTTCTCACTCTGGCTCATCCCTTTCTTCAACCGAACAAACCCCAGCCCGTTTATTATGATCCCGATGATTGCAATTAAAAGCATTCCTTCGGCATTTACGGGTTCAGGATTGATCAGACGCGGTATTGCCTGGGACAGTATTAATAATGACCCGGCTATAAGCACAATAGTAGCAAATACCGCAGATAAAAGGGATAACCTTCGATATCCAAAAGTCATTTTACTCGTTGCGGGCTTTTTTGCTTTCTTCTCTGCAAACCAGGCTATTATCAATGCAAAACTGTCAGCAAAATCGTGCAGCGCGTCAGCCATCAATGCCAGGCTGTTTGTTAAGAGCCCTCCAATAAATTCTATAACTGTGAAGAGTATGTTCAAAGCTGCAGCAAATCCCACGTTTTTTTCCCTATCACCCATGGACAATACATCCACTCATATCGTTATTAAATTTTCTGTACTCTATTTATAGTCCTTGACGTAAGGTATTACACACATTAACTCATATTATCCTTTTATGGTGGGGAAGGAACAAATTGCTATTGATCAGAAGTTAAGTCTTGATGAGGTTAACTCCTTAATCAAACATGAAAATAACTCTCGCGTTCTAAAAAGGCTTTATTTTATCAAATTTAGGTATTTAGGAGGTTCTGTTGAAGAAGCTGCCATCAAAGTTGGGGTAACTAAGAAATGTGGCTATTATTGGCAAGATTATTGGAATAAAGGCGGCTATGCCGCCTTGATGCCACAATTTGGTGGAGGAAGAAAGCCTAAGCTTACTGACGAACAAATGATAGAATTAAAGAGTTTGTTGAAAAAGAAAGATTTCTGGACTACCAGAGAAGTATTAGAGCTAATAAAGGAAAAATATGGCGTTGAGTACTCATTAAAAAGGATAGGAGTTATACTGAAAAACTTTGGAATGCATCACTCAAAACCTTATATTCTCGACTACAGGAGACCTAAAGATGCAGAAGAAATTTTAAAAAAAGTTAAGTGAAACAGTTCCAAAGTATCCTCTTTCACATTAGAAATATGTAATAGGTTTCCTTGATGAATCCTCACCACAAACAAAAGCAAATACGCAGCGTTTGTGGTCATTTACAAAATCTTCAATGATAAAAAATACAGATTACATAAAGGCAAATGCATTTGCCTTTTACTCAATTAATGGGAATAATCTGATTGATTTTAAAGAGAGTTCAAAGGCAGAAAGCGTATGTGAGTTTCTTGAAAAAATAATGGAAGAGAACAGAGGAAAAATCATAGTACTTATACTTGATAATTTTAAAGCACATAAAGCAGATAAAACAAAGATGAAAGCAAAAGAATTGGGAATTAAACTTGTGTTTCTTCCACCTTATTCACCAGATTTGAATCCTGTAGAGTTAATATGGAAAACAATTAAAAGAGAAGTATCGGTCAGATTTATTCAATCAAAAGAACATTTGAGAAATATAATCAAAAATGAATTTAACAGGATAGAGGGTTCGCTATCATTTGCAAAAAGCTGGATAGAAAAATTTTATCCACAAATTAAAAGTGTAACTAGTTGAGAGAAGAACTATA
>FZPS01000229.1_pt308 | contig 56458 bp, 44 predicted proteins | sample 1817821 | NCBI WGS metagenome assembly FZPS01 (sample SAMEA104158645, study PRJEB21678) | metagenome | place: Germany | collected 2015-04-21 | reverse complement strand
GGATGCTCCTCCTGTGCCGCGTACGGATGATCCGCCTGCGTTTGAGCCGGTTGGTTATGGCGAGACGATTGGTATTTTGCACATCCCGGTGTGGGACAACATGAAGGTGCCTATTGTGCACGGTACTGGCCAGGAGCTTTTGGATCAGGCCCTTGGCGGCCACTATGAGACCACGCAGTGGCCAGGCGAGTTGGGTAATTTCGCGGTGGCTGCTCACCGGCGTTCTTACGGTAATAACTTCCGCCACGTGGACACGTTGGAGGAAGGCACGCCCGTCGTGATGGAAACTTCCAACGCGTTTTTGGTCTATAAGGTGCGTTACAAGGAGATCGTGTTGCCGTCTCAGGTTGATGTGGTTTATCCCGTCCCGCATGAGCCGCTGGGGACGCAACCTACCGAGCGTCTGCTTACGATGACGACGTGTAGTACCGAAACGGGCGGTCAGTTCGGCAATTCGCACAGGTACATTGTGAATCTTGAGTTTGTTCACTGGACACCGCGTGATGAAGGTCTTCCCGCCGAGCTTCGTTCCGAGAAAGGTAACTAATGTACAGCTGGATTTTTCGCCACCTTCCGGGGCCCACGTGGTTGAAGGTGATTTGGGCGATTTTGATCATTGGCGTCATTGCGTACCTGCTTTTGGAATATGGCTTCCCGTGGGTGCAGGACACGTTTGACCTAGTTGACAATACTGTTGATACGGGAAATCCGGTGGGCGGTTGACGGGTGCTTCCGTTTTTTGATTTCCGAGGGCGTAGCTGCGTCCTCGGAAATCTTTTTCTATAGGTCCTTCTGGCCCGCCCCGTCTGTTTCACGAGTGGTCAGTGCGTCTAGGCGGCAAAACGTCAGCCCTTCAAACGCGCTTAGGCGGCAAGACAATCAGCCTTACAAGTGTGTGTAAGCGGCAAAACGTCAGCCTTACAAGCGCGCTTAGGTGGGAAACATCAGCCCGATAGACCACTCAGCCCTGCAGGCGAACCTGCAGGGCTGAGCCAACTATGCGTTCTTGACTACGGCCAGCTTTCGTTAGTTTTGGCCGCCGTCTTGGTTGTCATTCCCGTCGTCGGGAGGGTTGTTCTCCGAAGGCGGCGTGGTTGGTGCTTCGGTGGGCGCGGGTTTCTCAGCGACGGTGACTGTGATGGTCGTGCCCTTGGGAACGTTGCCGGTTGCGGAGAGGCGCAGGACGTGGCCTTCGGGCACTTCGTCGCTTTCCTCGGTTTCGACGTTGGTGTTCAGGCCGAGTCCCTGCAGCGTTTCAAGCACAGTATCCCGATCCTGTCCGATTAGGTCGGCGGATACGGACACGTTGCCGGATGCGACGAAGAGGACGACGGATTCACCTTCGCTGATCTCAGCTCCGGCCTCGGGGTCGGTCTTGATGACGCGGTCCTTGTCTTGTGACGGGTCGTCGATGGTGCGGACGTCGGAGACTTCCAGGTTGACGCTCTTTAGCTGGGATCGCGCCTGTTCCTGGGTAAGTCCGCTGACGTCGGGCACTTTGACGGTTGCAGGGCCCGAAGACAGGATGACGGTGACGGTGGATCCCTTGTCAACTAGCGTGCCGGGCTGCGGATCTGCGGAGATCACGTGGTCGGCGGGAACTTCTGAACTGGTTTCGGATTCGCCGATTGCGATTTCAAGGCCGGCCTCGTTGAGCATGGCGATTGCGCTTTGTTGCGATTCGCCGATAATCGTGGGGACAGGGACTTGTTCGACTTCCGGTTCGGAGTTCTTCGAGACGTACCACCACGCCAGTCCGGCGATGGCTGCCAGCGCGATGATGGTCAGAATGATGGCGACGATGCGGCCGGTTTTCTTCTTTTCGGGCTCTTCGTCGGTGATTGCGGCGTGGCTCATTGTGTCAGTCTGGTACTGCGGCGCGTGCGGCGGCGGGGGAGCAATAGGCATGTGTTTCGTGCCCTGATCCATCACCTGCGTGGGAGGCGCCTGCCAAGAGTCCGCTTCCGGCGCCAGCACCAGCGTTCCCGCGGCGGCGCGATGCAGGTCCGCACGCATGGCTTCGGCGGACGTGTAGCGATCTTCCTTGTTCTTCGCCAGCGATTTCAAGACGACGCGGTCGATTGAATCGGGAATGTCGTTCGTGATTGACGAGGGCGCAGGTGGCAGCTCGGAAACATGCTGATATGCAACCGCTACGGCCGAGTCGCCCTTGAATGGGGGCTGGCCGGTGAGGAGCTCGAAGAGGACACAACCCGTGGAGTAGATGTCGGAGCGGGCGTCGACGCTTTCTCCGCGTGCCTGCTCTGGCGACAGGTATTGTGCGGTGCCAACGACGGCGTTGGTCTGCGTCATTGTGGCTTGCGAATCGGTTAGTGCGCGCGCAATGCCGAAGTCCATGACCTTGATCTTGCCGGTGTTCGTCAACATGATGTTGCCGGGCTTGATGTCGCGGTGGACCAGGCCGTGCGTGTGAGAGTATTGCAGCGCAGAAAGCACACCCGTGATGATTTCGATGGCCTCATCGATGGGTACGGGTGATCCGCCTGCAAGCAGGTCGCGTACGGTGTGTCCCTCGACGTACTCCATCACGATGTACGGCACGGAGACGGTTGAGCCGTCGGGGGTGGTAACTTCTTCTTCCCCCGTGTCGTACACGGCGACGATGTTTTCGTGATTCAGGGACGCGGCAGCTTGAGCTTCGCGGCGGAACCGGGTTTGGAAAATGGAGTCGCGTGCAAGGTCCGTTCGGAGCATCTTGATCGCGACGATCCGTGAGAGTCGCGTGTCGAAGCCCAGGTGGACCTGCGCCATTCCACCGCGGCCGATCATTGACCGCACTTCGTAGCGGCCCGCTAGGCGGTGGTGCTGGTTGTCAACCATGCTGAAACCTCCATAAATGTGCTGTCTGCCAGATTACCTGGATTCGAGGTCGGAACAATGTCTTGCAATGAATTTGTTGCATTCGCCGGTGACTGGGTGAGCCACCAAATAAGTAAGAACAGAGCCAAAACGACAACTGCGACAACTGCCAAATCCCGTAACGGTAAGGAGTGAGGGTCATCCTGCGCGTGTCGAAACTCGGATATAAGCTCGGGCTGGGCCTGCGCTTTGCGTTGAGCCTGCGTTCTGCGCTGAGACGGTGATATGCGCTCAGGTTGAGTTTCGCGTTCTCGCTGCGCCTGAGATCTGCGCTCAGGCTGAGTCTCGCGTTCTCCCTGCGCCTGAGTTTTGCGATCAGTTCGCAGATCGCTTCTGCGCGGCACGTCTGCCGATGGAATCTTTGCGGGTTCCTTGACGGCAGTAGTAGCCGGATCGGTGGTCACCCGTGCCGAGCTGACATTTGGCGCACGGGAGGCTTCAAAATCGCTTGCCTTCGTCCTATCCATCAAAGCGGTCGCACGCGTCTGTCCTGAAGTCTCAGCATGTTTAGCAGGCGCGGACCGATTTACGTCAGCCGAACTATCCCGCTTCGCATCAATCGAACTATCCAGGTTCGCGTCAACCGAACTATCGCGCTTTGCGTTAGCCGGTACAACCCGCCTTGCGCCAGCTGATACATCCCGCCTTGCGCCTGCCGGTGCCTCCCGCTTCGCGTCAGCCACTTTAGGCGGTTCTTCGTCAATTACGTCAACCGCAGCGGTCGCTACAGGCCGTTCCGCGCTCGCGGAGTCCGGTAGTGATACCGGTTTTGGCGAGGTCTCAATATCGAGGGAGCGCGCAACTGCTGCAAGCTCGCGGGCAAGAGCGGTTCCGTCCTTCGGTCGATCTGACGGTTTCTTGCGCAGCAGGTGCATGACCACCCGAGCGAGTTCCTTAGGAATGTCCTCGGGCAATGGAGGTACTGGGTCGTTGACGTGCGCGAAGGCGACGTCGACTTGGGTCTTTCCGGTGAAGGGTCGTCGGCCGGCAAGGGCTTCGTAGGCGATGACACCGAGGGCGTACAGGTCGCCGGAGTGTGTTGCGGGTTCGCCCATGGCTTGCTCGGGGGGCAGGTACTGCGCGGTTCCCATGACCATGCCGGCTTCGGTCATGGTCGCCTGATTGGGCGTCACTGAAATGCCGAAGTCCGTGAGCTTGACGACGCCCTCGGGGGTGATTATCAGGTTGGAAGGCTTGATGTCGCGGTGCACGACCTCGCGGCTGTGGGCGGCTTGGAGCGCGTAGGCGGTTTGGATCAAAACGGGGATCAGCTGGTCCGGGGAAATGCGGTTGCCGTCGCGGAGGTACTCGTTGAAGGGGCGGCCTTCGACGTACTCCATGACGATCCAGCCCAAGCCGTCTTCTTCGCCGTGGTCCAGCACAGCAGCCAGGTTCGGGTGTTCGATCTGCATGGCGTTGCGCGCTTCCATACGCAGGCGCTGCAGGAACGTGTCCTGGCCCGCGAGTTCAGGCTTCAAAATCTTGACCGCGATGTGGCGGCCAGAAACGGAATCCCTCGCCGTCCACACTTCGCCCATGCCGCCGGTCGCGACTTGGCGCAGTAGCTTGTAACGGCTGTCGAGGACCTTGCCGGAGTAGCTACTCATTGCACACCTCCGCTCGCCTCCAAAACGGCCCGCACGATCGGGCCTGCGTCAGATCCGCCGCCCGGGTTGGGGTTCAGTTCGTCGCCTTCAACGGCAACGGCAACGACGATCGGGTTGTCATTCGCGATGAATGCGATTGACCAGGCGATGTTGCGGTCGCCAAGTTCGGCGGTTCCCGTCTTTGCAGCCACGTTTTGGCCGTCGATGTACATGGATCCGCCCGTTCCGTAGCGGGTTTCCACAACGGAAACCATCATGGATCGCAGCTGGCTAGCGACCTGCGGAGTTAAGGCTTCTTTAAAGACTTCCGGCTTCGTGGTTTTTTGTACCTCGAGGTCGGAGTTGAGCACAGAGTCAATCAGGTACGGCTTCATGATCGTGCCGTCGTTCGCGATAGCCGCACCGACCATGGCCATCTGCATGGGGGTAACCTGCAGGTCTCCCTGCCCGATTGCGACCAGCCCTGTCTGCGGCCTGTTCAGCTCTTCGGGAAACAGCGAAGGCGTCACGTACATGGGGATATTTAGCTTCTCCCCAAATCCGAAGTCCTGCGCCTTTTCACGCAGCGCGTCAGCACCGACCTCGACGCCGCCAATCGCAAAGGACGTGTTACAAGACCTTGCGAACGCTTCCGTCAGTGTCGGATTTCCGTCGCCGCAGGGCATTCCGGTGATGTTCGGCAGTTCGGTTTCGGTGTCGGGAAGCGTGTACGTGGCCGGCCCGTCAATGTGGGTATCCGGGTCGTAGTTTCCAGACTCGAGCAACGCAGCCGCCGTGACTATCTTGAAAGCCGAACCGGGCGGGTACCGATCGCCCGCAATCGTGCGGTTGTAAAGCGGCTTCGTCGGGTCTTCTTCCAAAGATTTGTAATATTCGAGGGCGGAGTTGGAATCCGGTGTTGCCAACTGGCTCGGGTCGTAAGAGGGCGAGGAGTACAGCGCTTTGATTGCGCCAGTGCTTGCCTCAATAGCTACGACTGCTCCCTTGCGTCCGCCAAGCGCGGAGGCCGCCGCTTCCTGCATGTCGGCGCTCAGGGTTAGGTCGACGCCACCTCCGCGGCGCTCCTGTCCGGTAAGCAGGTTCTGGATTCGCTGGGTCCAAAGAGACGGCGCGTCGCCCTCGAGGATGTCATCTGCACCGGATTCCAAACCAGTGGAAGAACCTAGGGTTGTGGAAAACCAGCCAGTGACGGGGGCGTAGAGTTCTCCGCCGGGGTAGGTGCGTTCGTAGCGGCGCGAATCCGGGATCTTGACGGACTCAGCAACGGCAACGCCGTCGACGATGATTGGCCCGCGGTCGCGTTCCGCGGCGTGCAGAATCGTGCGCGAGTTTCGTGAATCCGCATTCAACGAGGGCGCGGCAAAGAACTGTATGTATGTAGCCGCCACGGCTAGTGACAGGATCATTAGGAAGACGACGATGTACAGTTTGCGAATCTGACTGTTCATGCACTCGCCCCCTTATTGCTCCTTGCGGGCGGTTCAACAGGCATGGGCGGTCTACGGGCGGCATCAGATATTCGTATTAGCAGGGCAACGGATATCCAAGACGCGATCATTGACGACCCACCTTGCGCGAGGAAAGGCGCTGTCAATCCGGTCAACGGTATAACTCTGGTAATGCCACCCAAAACTACAAACAGCTGCAGGGCGATTGAGAAGCTGATGCCCGCGGCCAGGAGCTTTCCGAACCCGTCGCGAACACCAATCGAGGCGCGCAGACCGCGTTCAATCAGGATCAGGTACATGAGCAGGATCGCCATCAGGCCGGTCAGACCGAGCTCTTCTGCCAGTGAGGACAGGATGAAGTCGGATTGCGCGAACGGAACCAGCTGTGGGTATCCGCGTCCCCAACCTGTTCCGAACAGGCCGCCGGATGCCATGCCGAACTGTCCTTGCACAACCTGGTGGGATCCACCCACGGCCTGGTAGACGTCGTTATTGAAGGCGTTTAGCCAAATGTTGATTCGGCGGGCCACGTGTGGGAACCATTTAACCGCAAGGACTGCGGCAGGAATAAAGGTGATTGCACCGATAATCAGCCAGGACACGCGGCCGGTTGCCACGTAGATCATTGCGACGAACAAGCCGAAGAACAGTAGCGATGTGCCCAGGTCACGTTGGAAAATCAGAATCAGTACAGCAACGGCCCAGGTCACCAGGATCGGACCCAGGTCGCGCGCTCGCGGCAGACGAATCCCAAGTACCTTCGGACCGCCAATAGCCAGACTGTCGCGATTTTGCACCAGGTACCCAGCGAAAAAGATCGCGAGCGTGATCTTCACGAACTCTGCGGGTTGCACAGAAAACGGTCCGATGTAAATCCAAATGCGGGCGCCGAAGTGTTCCCTACCCAATCCGGGAACTAGTGGGAGTAACAGCAGGATCAGAGAAATAACCATGGCCGTGAAGGTGTAGCGGCGCAGGATTCGGTGGTCGCGAATGACTATTAGGACCACAGCAGCGGCAACCAGGCCAATAGCTACAAAAATGAGTTGCTTAACCCCAACTATTGGGTAGCGCGATTCGGGAGGTAGCGACTCGTTCATGATCTTGTAGGACATGTCGAGTCGGTAAATCATCGCCAGACCAATACCCGTCAATCCGACAGCCATCGGCAAAATGACAGGGTCGGCGTGGGGTGCAAGCCTTCGCACACCCAGGTCTGCAACGATCGCGAACACAACCAGGATCGCCGCGTGCATTCCAATGTTTGCTGGAAGTGCGTCCGTCCTGTTGAGCGACGTCAAAATGTATCCGCCAAGGCCAGCAGCAATCGCAAGGACGAGCAGCAGTAGCTCAACTAGGGGCCGGGACCGCGGCGGAGATATCGTCACCGTGGCCATTATCGCCCTCCCGTTGAATCCGACGAGGGCGGAGCGTTGTCCTGCGACGGTGCAGCACCATCCAGCGACGATTCGCGGTCTGGTACTGCACCGGCTGAAGTCGTGTCTCCAGCCGATGTTTTGCGAGCCGTCGTTTCAGTGGTTTCAGATTCTTCCGGATCGGTTTCGCTGGGATCGGTGGCTGCTTCTTGTTCCGTCTTATCGCGCATGAGTGATGCGATGTACTTGTCGATGTCTTCCCGTGAAGACCTGCGAACAGGTTCCTGCAGTCGGGTTCGCTCAACGGGCTTCAGATCGGAAGCCTCAACAGAAGTTACTTCAATTGCGTGGGATAAGTCCCACGGCCCAACAGATTGCGGAATACCTTGATAAATGACAACTTGGTCATCTCGCAATTGCGCATAATACTGGTTTTGTGACCAGGTGTACCCACCCCACAAGCCAAGCACAATAGCGGCGAAAACGATCAGGCCTATGAAGGTTCCTATCCAGGGGCGACGATCGGGCGGGATGTCCTCGTCCTCGTCAGAGTCAGCTTCTGAGGGTGAAAGTTTCGCAGCTCGGGCGGCTGCACTAGAGCCGCCCCGGGAAGGGCGCTTTCGATCGACCGCCGCAGCTCCCACGATTTGGGGGGATTGTGGCTCCACCGAATCTGACGGTACAACGTCCGCGATGACGCAGGTGATGTTGTCCGGACCGCCACTTCGCAGTGCAAGTCGAATGAGTTTTTCAGCGCATTCGCCCGGGTCATCGATAGATGCCAGGGTCTCGATGATGGTGTCTGGGGAGACCACCCCGGATAGACCGTCAGAACAAAGTAGCCAGCGGTCGCCAACTACGGCCTCGCGAATCGATTCATCGGGTACGACGTCGGAATCTGAATCGCCAAGGATTCTAAGGACGACGCTTCGCTGCGGGTGGTTTTCGGCTTCCTCGGGGGTGATTTGGCCGGTTTGGATTAGATATTGAACGAATGAGTGGTCAGTAGTGACCTGCGTGAGGGTGCCTCCGCGCAGAAGGTAAGCGCGCGAATCGCCGATGTGAACCATGGCGAGCTTGGAACCGGAACGCATCAACGCGATGCAGGTGGTGCCAAGGCCGTGTAGTTCGGGGTCGACTTGGGATCGTTCCACAAGTTCGTCGTGTGCAGAATTGAGGGCGTTGCGCAGCAGGCTCAACATCCGGTCGGCGGGGTGGTCGTCCGCGTCGAGCGGAGCCATGTGGGCAACGGCGACGGAGGACGCGATGTCTCCACCAGCGGGGCCGCCCATGCCGTCAGCTAGGACGAGCAGGTGGGGACCCGCATACCCGGAGTCCTGGTTATTCTTGCGTACTAGGCCCACGTCAGAGCGGGCGGCGAACCTGAAGTCGACCGGCATTAGCTCACCAACTCAAGGGTTGTCTGGCCAATGCGGACGTTCACGCCGAAGGTGAGTAGTCGGGGTTGCGCTATGCGTTCATCGTCAACGTATGTGCCGTTCGTGGAGCCGAGGTCTTCAATCCACCAACCCTGATCATCACGATGGAGGCGGGCGTGGCGCGAAGAGGCGTACTCGTCGTCCAAAACCAGCGTCGAAGCGGGGGAGCGGCCAATCACAATGTCAGCCGTTCCAAGTTTCATGGAGGTTCCAACCAGTGGTCCGCCTGTGATCAGTAGTTTCGTAGGCGTATCAGGCTCAGATGATCCGCGACGGCGCTTGCGGCGCGTCTCCGCGCGGTGTTTGTCGACCTGCTTGCGGCCCTTTCCACGCGGCGTCACAACCGTTCCGAAGATGTCTTGACGCAAAACGGCAACGGCACCCAGTGCCAGTACCCAAAGCAATATGAGGTAGGCAAGTCTCAGGATTGTGAACGCAAGATCAGAGGCCATGAGCTATCCGTACTGCTCCTGTGCTGCGGATGTCCAGAACAGGATGCGGGTTCTGCCAATAACGAGCTGGTTCCCATCAACCAGTGTTGCCGCGTCAACCTTGTGGCCCTCAACGTAAAGCCCGTTCGTGGACCCAAGGTCGGATGCAATAACACCATCGGGAGTCTTACGTAGCTCCAAGTGCCGGCGCGAAACCCCAGAATCATTAATTGTGATGTCGGCGTCAGCCCCACGTCCCAGAATCGTTACGGGTTCGGTGAGCAACCAACGCTCGCCCTCGACGTCAATAATTGGGTTGGATTCTGAAGCTACCTGACTGGTCGCGGGCGCAACCGCGCCACGTTCGGTTTCAACTTGGACTTCTACTTGGCCGGTTAGTTCTTCTTCTCCGGCCTCAAATTCAACGGAAATGGGGCCCACCAGGGCGAAGTTGTTTTCTTCCGCGTGGTCGCGAGCGGACTTTTCCACTTCAGAAGAAAGGATGTCCAGTCCCATTTCCTGCAGGTTTTTCATGTCCGAGGGTGCTACTCGCACCGTGTAATGGTTGGGGGCCACAGCCCTGTCGCGGGAGTATTCCTGAACGTGGTCTTCCATGGCGCGACGAACTGCGGAAGTGACGTCCACGGGCTTTAGAGCGGAGCGGAAGATTCGTGAGAAAGCTCCCTGAACTCCTTTTTCGACCGCGGACTCGAATCGGTCGAGGAATCCCATGATTTCACCCCCGGTTATAGGCAACGGTATATATGCATCGGAGCCTACGCTACTACCTTCGCCAGTTTATCGCGATTACACGCGTGGGGAGAATTTGCTTTGACGACAAATTAGCGGGTATATTTCTTATCGCACTTGCGCGGGTGGCGGAATTGGTAGACGCGCACGGTTCAGGTCCGTGTGCCCACTGCGGGCATGGGGGTTCGACTCCCCCCTCGCGCACAGAGAATACAAGCAGGTGCAACGCTCGGAACCCCTTGGTGGGTCCGGGCGTTTTTGTTTCTCGACTCTATTTTGCGAAGCCAGCTCGCCCTCGAAAATTTGTCGCCTTGTTCCCAGTAGTCAGTCGACTTGCCTGCCGACGTGCAACGCGTCAATCCACAAACGCCCGGCCTATATCCAGCAGCTTTCTGTGATCTGGGACATACTGAAGTTAGATCACGTCTCAAATGTCGAAGATCAAACGGAAGCGAGACCTTTCAATGACATCGAGTACCGAGAGTGGCCAACCTGTAGTGACCTGTCAGTTCCTGGGAGCTTCGGGAACAGTGACGGGGTCGAAATACCTGCTGAATATTGACGGGCGAAATGTGCTTGTTGACGCGGGTATGTTCCAGGGAGAAAAGAGGTGGAGGCTCAAGAACTGGGACAATTTCATTCCTCCCGCCAGGAAAATCACTGACATTCTTGTCACCCACGCGCACGCCGACCACGTTGCATATATTCCCGCGTTAGTGAAACAGGGTTTCCGAGGGCGGATCTGGGCGACGCGGGGAACCATAGAACTTGCGGAAATTGTTCTGCGCGACGCCGGGCACCTGCAGTTGCAGGACGCGAAGTTCGCTAAGCGGGGCGGCTATTCCAAGCACGAGGAGCCTTTGCCACTTTTCACGCCAGATGACGTGGAAGTGGCGCTTTCTTATTTTGTGCCCGTTGACTTCGACGAGGACGTTGATCTGGACGGGTTCACCGCCCGCTGGGTTAGGGCTGGTCACATCCTGGGGTCGGCTTCGATCCACTTGGATATTGCGGGGATGACGGTGTTGTTCTCCGGTGACTTGGGTCGAGATGAACCGCCTTTGCTAATCCCACGTTCCGCGCCGCCGCACGCGGACTGGGTGATCATGGAATCCACGTACGGCGACCGCGAACACGAAACTCCGGAGCCTGCGCACGAAACTATGGCGAAGGCGATTCGAGAAACCGCCGAACGCGGCGGCAAGGTCCTCATGCCTGCGTTCGCAATCGACCGTACGGAGGCCGTGCTTCACCAGATCGTCATGATGATCCGCGAAGGCCGCATCCCGTCCCTCCCCGTGTTTGTGGACTCCCCAATGGGACTCAGGGCGCTGGACGTCTACCGGAAATTTGCCGACAGCGAACTACGCGAAGACATTGACGTGGATGACTTCACCGGAATCCCGCAACTCACCGAAGCGCGCACGCAGGACGCTTCCAAACGAATCAACCATTTCAAACACTCCTGCATAATCGTCACGTCGTCAGGAATGTTGGAGGGCGGGCGCGCGTTGCACCACCTGGAGCGCTTGCTGCCAGACGAGAAGAACTGCGTGATAATCACCGGTTATCAGGCTCAGGGAACGCGTGGACGCAAACTGATTGACGGGGCGAAGAACCTGAAGATGCACGGCTGGTACGTGCCTGTTCGTGCACAGGTCGTCCAGGATCGCGAGTTTTCAGCTCACGCGGGACAGCGCGAACTGGTTCGCTGGGTTGCGCAAACTCAGCCGGAAGGCGGTCAGCCGCACGCGGTGTTCTTGACTCACGGTGAGCCGCTCGCGGCTGAAGCTCTGTACGACCAGATCGACGAGCAACTGGGCTGGAATGTAGCCATCCCGCAGTACGGTGAGAAAGTCGCTCTGTCACCTTCACCGGACGAGCGTCTAGCAGACGACTAAAGCATCAGCATTTGGCAGGGCGTGACCGCAGAAAGTGACTTGCGCAAGAGCTTCTGAGCGTGAGTGCGTCGCGGTTTGCATGTACGACAAACCGGCAGCGCCCATCCGCGCGCCGCTTAGTCGTGCTGAAGTAGCTCGTTGTCGCGGTGCGCGGCGGTGTCGATTTGAATCGTGGAGTGACTAATCGAGATCGGGAAATGCGACGCCACGCAGTCTTGGATTTCGTGCAGGATTCCGATGGAGTGTCCATCGTAGAAGCAGCTGTCATCCACGGTTACGTGGGCGGTCAGCGCAACAATCCCGGTGCCGATTGTGGTCACGTGCAGGTCGTGCACATCCTCGACATGATCGACCTCCATGATGTGTTTGCGGACCTCATCCAGATCAAGTTCTTCGGGCGCGGTTTCCATCAAAATGCGCAAGGCGTTGCGAAGCAGGATGAACGCTCGCGGTGCCATCATCGCCACGATAATCAGCGATGCGATAGCGTCCCAGGAGTTCCATCCCGTAACCATCGCAAGTCCCGCAGCAATGATGACGGCAACCGATCCGAGGGCATCGGTGGCGACTTCAAGGAAAGCGGCGCGCATGTTCAAGTTGTCTTTGCGTCCGCCCGCGAGGATCGCCAGCGAAATCAGGTTTGCCAACAGACCTATCGCGCCGAAAATCATCATCGGACCAGAATGCAGTTGGCTAGGATACATCAGGTTAGAAATCGCCTTAGTCGCGATGAATGCCGTCAAGATAAGGAGCATTCCCGCCTGAAGTGCTGCTGCAATGACCTCCGCGCGGGCATAACCCCACGTCTTGTGGCCATCGCGGGGTTTCGTCATCAAGATCGCGGCGATCGTCGCGGTGAGTAGACCTATCGAGTCCACGGCCATATGTCCCGCATCTGCGAGTAGGGCGAGCGAGTTCGACAGAGCCGCGCCAATCAACTCCGCGACAAGAATGGAGAGAGTGACAGTCAGTGCCGCTATTAGTCGCTTGCGACTAGTAGCGGAATGACTATGGGAGTGATTATGCGAATGCGACAACGTTCCTCATTCCTCTCAATCCTTGGCTTGCCACTTCTTGGCCCCTTGCTAGTCCTTGCGGTTTCACCGTTCTCGGAGTCTGATTAGGCTTTACCTCCCAGGACCTGTTGTAGCCTTTCGTCTGCGAGATAGCCGTCTAGGATCTTACGTGCAATAGCTATGGAGTCAACCAGAGGGTGGCTGGCCATAGCGTGCCAAGCGGCGTCCTCGTCGGAATTGAAATAAGCGGAAAGTAGTTGTTCCTCCGCGGCCTTTACGGTTGCGACGAGGCCGAACTCGGGTCCGGTTAGTGGCGCAACCTGGTGGGGGTGCACGCCTTCCGAATCGACCGTGCACGGCACTTCGACGACGGCTTCAGGTGATAGCCCGGGCACCAGCAGTCCGGACGGCCCATCGGAGTTCGCCACATTCAGGATCATGGTCGCCGGATCGCCGTGAACGATGGCCTTCATGATGTTGAACGCGACTTCCTGGTAGCCGCCACCCAGGTCTTCCTTGCGGCGCCCAGCGCGGTCTTCTTCCGCGCGCGACTCAGCCATGTAGGTGGCTTCGCGTTCATTCATCACAGCTGTCCACAACTTCCCCGCATCGTCGGGGTTCGCAGTCGCATCCTCGTAGAATTTTGCCTGCTGGTCACGCAGGAATTCGCCGCGCGTCTGCTCATCCGAAAGGATCCGCTGCACGGATTCACGGCCGTAATAGTAATAGAACAGGTATTCGTTGGGAAGCATGTTGATCGCGCGAATCCAGTCGAAGCCCAGAATGCGAGCCTCCTCGACGCGATCCAGCATCTCATCTGACGCAATAATGCGCGGCAACTGGTCCTCGCCGTCGACCTCCAAAGTGCGCAACCACCCCAGGTGGTTCAAGCCGACGTAATCAAACTCGACCTGCTCTGGCTCCACGCCAATCGCGGCGCATGCCTTGCGCATCAGCCCAATCGGAGTGTCACAAATTCCAATTACGCGCTTTCCCAGCACCGTCCTCATCGCCTGGGTAATAATGCCGGCTGGATTCGTAAAGTTAATGACCCACGCCTGCGGCGCGTGATCCCGAACGGCTTCGGCAAGTTTCATTGCTTCTGGCAACGTCCGCAACGCATACGCCTGCCCGCCCGGTCCAATGGTTTCCTGTCCGATAATTCCATTTTCGAGGGCGACGCGCTCATCCCTAACGCGGCCTTCCGCACCGCCAACGCGGATCGCGGAGAAGACGAAATCGGCTCCCTCAACGGACTGTCTCAAATCAGTAGTTGCCGTAATGTTGGGCAGATCTGGCCGGTCAGAATATAGGTCGCGGATCACATTTTCTATGACTTCCATTCGCATGCTGGACACGTCATACAACGCAACGTCGGTGATTTGGAATACAGAATCGTGCCTGGAAAGCACGTCAAGTACCTGTGGAACGCGGAAACCTCCGCCGCCAGCGATTGTTAGTTTCATGCTCGGACGCCCCTCGAATCAACGATTTGGGAAACTTTGCTGTCTTCGGTTCAAGCTTAGATCCTCCCGGGGACATTTTTCAGTTCGAGTTTTCACAAACGCATCGCGGGTTTAGGGACTAGATAAAACGCAGAACCGAGGACAATACTTGTTTTAAGGACACCAGCGTGTGAAAGGAAGTAGACGGATTGTCTGCTAGCCCGGCAATTGTAGTTTGCGGCCCGACGTTCTTGGACGTGGTGATGGCCGGCCTCCCAACTCCTCCCCAGTTGGGTAAGGAGATGTGGGTTGACCAGTCCACCATCACTGCCGGGGGAGCCGCGAATCAGGCCAGCGCGATCGGCCGACTGGGTTTTGAATGCGAGCTGGTCACCAAGCTCGGAAGCGATAAAGCAGGTCAGGTTGTTAGCAGCGTCCTCGCGGAAAATAACGTCAATACGACGTACGTTACGCACGTGGACGAGCAGTCGGTAACTGTTTCGTTGGCTTGGGATGGCGACCGCGCAATGGTTACGCATGGTTCCGATGAAGGCGGCGATTTGCCAGCCGATTTCGTGCCTGCCGTACTCGTAGCCGATTTGAAAGCGATTGCAGCCAACGAGGACGTAGTTCGCAACTGGCGCAAGCGGGGCACGAAGGTAATTGGTGACGTCGGCTGGGATGACTCGGGGGCGTGGAGGATCGAAGACCTCGAGCCGCTGGCACTGTGTGACTATTTTGTCCCAAACGAAACGGAACTGTTGCACTACGCGCGCACATACGACCTGCACCAAGCCGTCTCTACAATCATGGAGCTGGTCGACACTGATGCGACGATAATCTTGACGCGGGGCGCTCGCGGCGTGGTTGTGCTTAACGATGGTTACTGGTCACTACCCGCTCTGGAAGTTGACGTTGTTGACACAACTGGGGCGGGGGATGCGTTCAGTGCAGGTCTAGCGGTGGGCTTAGCGATGGGCGCACAGACGAAGGCGGCGGTTTCGCTGGCGTTGATTATTGCTGGACTTTCCCTGGGCAAACCAGGGGGAGCAGGTGCGACTCCCACGGCGGAGTCGTTACCTATACTGATGAAAGATCTTGAGATTCCGAAGTCTTACGATCTGGATGCAGTAGAGACGCTTCTTAGGAAATGAACAACCAATTGCACATCCCCCAAGGGCTTCTATACTGCTTTAATATTCCTTTGTGAAAGGTATGTCAATGAAGTCAACCAAGCACCTTGCAGGGGTAGCCGTTTTTGCGACGGCGGCACTTGCCCTGAGCGCTTGTGCCCCAGGCCCGTCAGAATCTGAATCTGGCGACGCTGGCGACCAAGCTGAACCTGCAGAAGTAATTACTGACATCTCCGGTGTTGAAGATCAGACCCTAGTCGTATGGGATCAGGAAGTTCGCGGGGGACAAAACGAGCAGATGGAGCGCCTGAATGAGGCCTTCATGGAGAAGTACCCGAACATTACGATTGAGCGTAACTCCCAGTCGTTTGAAGATCTTCAGACCACACTACGCCTCGCCCTGTCCGGCGAAGACGCCCCCGACGTAGTCGAGGCAAACAATGCGCGCTCAATGATGGGCCAGTTCGTGTCCTCCGGCCAGATCATCGCCCTCGACGATTGGGCAGAGGCCTACGGCTGGTACGACCGTTACGCGGAAGACATTTTGGCTTACTCCTCCTACTCTGAGGACGCCACCACGTTCGGCGAAGGTAGCCTTTACGGACTCCCGCAGGTCGGCGAGGTCGTGGGCGTGTTCTACGCTCCATCCCGCCTGGAGGAACTCGGTCTAGATGTTCCGCAGACCTGGGAAGACTTCGACGGGCAGCTCGGCACCATTAAGGATGCTGGCGAAACCCCACTCATGCTTGGAAACGTTGAGAAGTGGCCCGCATTCCACCTGTTTGGTGCCGTGCAGGGTGCACACGTTCCAGCTGATGAGGTACGTACACTCGGCTTCGGTAACGCGGGTGCTTCCTGGAAGACCGACGAAAACCTAGCCGCAGCAACCCAGCTACAAGATTGGGCGCAGGCCGGTTACTTCAACGAAGGCTTCAACGGCGTTGATTACGACACCGTGTGGCAGGACTTCGCACAGGGCGAAGGCGTCTACCTGATCGCTGGTTCCTGGCTGGCAGCTGACCTGATTGAGGTCATGGGCGAGGACGTTCGCTTCATCGCTCCGCCCACAGCTGACGCAATCGGAGTTCCGTCCACAACCGGTGGCACGGGTCTGCCGTTCTCAATCACGTCCTCGGCAAAGGATCCGAACGTCGCGGCTGCCTACATTGATTTCGTAACTTCTGACGAAGCGATGCAGATCCTTGCTGAAACGGGCAACGTTCCGGTCAATAAGGCGGCGGACTTCACCGATGAGGCCGAAGGCGTCGTCGCCGACGTTCTGACCGTGTTCACCGACGTTTCCGAAAACGGCAACGTGTTGCCCTACCTGGATTACGCAACTCCGACATTCGACCAGGTCCTTGGCGATTCGCTACAGGAACTGCTGGCCGGCAACATCACGCCGGATGAGTTCCTTGACCAGCTGGAAGCGAACTACTCCGAGTTTGCGAACTAGCCACGAATCGATTTAGGTAGCCAAATCGATGTCTACTATTTCCGGTAGCCCCTCCAAGCCCGCAGGTACGCAGTCCGCGTCGCCCAAGCGGGCGGGCGAGGGGCGCCGGAAAAAGCGCTATTTTGATCGCTCGACCACTCACGGCAGTCGGATCCTAGCGTCGATCGTGCTGATGGCCGTGCCGTTCGCGGTGTACGCGGCCTTCATGCTGTACCCGCTGGCTCGAGTTTTCATTCTGTCTCTGTACGAGTGGGACGGCCTGGGCTACTCGACGTTCGTCGGGCTGGAAAACTACGTGACCACGTTTACGGACCCGATCCTGCGGTCCGCATTCGTACACGCTCTGATCCTGATCATTTTCTATGCGGTGATCCCGCTGGCGGTGGGCCTGGTTCTAGCGTCCCTGCTGACGAGGTCCCGCATCCGCGGCCTGGGTTTCTTCCGCACAGTCGTTTTCTTGCCGCAGGTAATAGCGATGGTCGTGCTAGCAATCGCGTGGCGCGGCATTTACGCGCCAAACGGCCCGATTAATAAATTCTTGCGTATTATCGGCCTTGATTCGTGGACGAGGTCTTGGCTGGGTGACTTCACGTTCGCACTGCCCGCAGTCGGGTTCGTGGGAACCTGGGTCAGCCTGGGTCTTGTGACCGTACTGCTGATGTCCGGCATGGCGCGCATCCCCGAAGACCTGTACGAGGCCGCCATGCTCGATGGCGCGGGACGGATCAGGCAGTTCTTCGCGATCACGGTTCCGTCCGTGCGGGCGGAAGTTGTGGTGTCTTTGACGCTCACGATCATTGCGGCGCTGAAGACGTTTGACCTGGTTTACATGACGACCTCGGGTGGCCCGGGAAGTTCCACAACCGTTCCTTCCTATGAGGTCTACAACCAGGCGTTCCGCATCGGACAGGTCGGAACGGCATCGTCGCTCGCGGTCGTGCTGACCGTGGTTATTTTCGTGATCAACCTGGTCGTGAATCTAGTGGGGGAGCGTGAAGAATGAAACCGTCACGCGCCGAGCAAATCTTCAACTACGTGATCCTAACGTTGTTCGCGGCCTTCGCACTACTGCCGATCCTGCGGGTGGTTGTTCTGTCCCTGCAGCCAGAGACCATTGGCGGCGAGGGTTTTCTCCACTTTGAAAACTACGCGAAAGCCTGGGAGCAGGGCCATTTCTCCGAGTACATGAAGAACTCAGTCATGGTCGCCGTCCTGGTTGTCACAGTTGCGCTGATCCTGTCGCTTGCCTCTGGGTATGTGCTTGGCGTGCTCCGCCCTCCTGGAGAAAAGATCCTATTTTTCGTATTCCTGCTGGGCATTATGGTGCCTTCGGAAGCGATCGTGCTGCCCCTGTTCTTTGACATGCGAGCGTTGGGTTTGATTGACACGATTTGGGCGATCGCGTTGCCGCAGATTGCGCAGTCGTTGGCGTTTGGAACGTTTTGGATGAGGGCGTTTTTCCGCGGTGTGGATGGCTCTCTGATTGAGGCGGCGCGACTGGATGGGGCGGGCAACGTCCGAATACTGACTTCTATTTTGTTGCCGATTGGTTTGCCGGCGGTGGTGACGCAGGTGGTGCTCACGTTTATGTGGACGTGGAATGACTTCCTGATTCCGCTGGTGATGTCCCCGTCGGGAACGATGAGGACCGCGCCACTAGGGTTGGCGTTCTTCCAGGGGCAGTACACCCAGGGGTCGACGCTGTTGGCTGCGGGCGCGGTGTTGGTCGCCCTCCCAATGGTGATCTTGTACTTCATTTTGCAACGACACTTTATGTCCGGAATGACGGACGGAGCAGTCAAAGGCTGACGGCGGCCCCACGCTTTGCGCTGGGCGCCGAACTATGCGAAAAGGCCGAGGCGTTACGGGCCTGATATTTTCTTTCAATCCGACAAGAAGGGTGCCGCAATGTAGTCTTTTGGCAGGAGGATCTGCAAATGGCGAATCGTGTACCGCTTTCAATTTTGGACCTATCTCCGGTCTCCGCGGGCTTAGGGCGCAAAGCTGCGTTGGATGATTCTTTGCGGTTGGCTCAGCTGGCTGAAGAAAAGGGTTATCTGCGTTATTGGATGGCTGAGCATCACGGCTCAGAGATGTTCATGGCCTCGGCTACTTCACTGCTTCTGGCGAGGGCCGCGGAGCACACTTCGACGATTCGTCTAGGTGCTGGCGGTGTGATGCTTCCGAACCATTCGCCGCTGATGGTGGCTGAGTATTACGGCACGCTCGCGACCATTTACGGTGACCGTTTTGACCTTGGTTTGGGTCGCGCGCCGGGCACGGATCCAGTTACGGCGTCCGCGCTTCGTCGCGGTAGTGCGCAACTGAATGACGTCACGACGGACGTGTCCCAGTTGGTACGCTATTTCTCTCCGGCTCCCATGGAGAAGCCCGGCTTGTCAGGTGCAGAAGCCGCCACGCTGGGTATTTCCGCAAGCCCCGCGATGCTTCGCAGTCGCGTGCGAGCTATTCCCGGTGAGGGCACCGAAATCCCGCTGTGGATGCTCGGATCGTCCCTTGGCGGAGCGCAGATCGCGGCAACGCTTGGACTTCCGTACAGCTTCGCGTCGCACTTCGCGCCCAAGTTCCTCCGCAATGCGGTTTCCACATACCGTTCTAATTTCAACCCCGAGGCCGAGACGGCTCAGGTTGAAAAACCACTGGTGATGGCGGGTGTGAACGTGTTGGTTGCACCGACGCGTGAGGAAGCAAACCTGCTGTACACCTCTTACACACAGTGGAAGATGGGGCTTTCACGCGGTGTGAACAACCCGATGGCCAAGCCGGACGAGAGGCTCATCCAGGACATTCCGATCGAGCACACGGACGCCACGCAGATGGTTGGCACGCCTGATGAAGTCGCAGAGCGCATGGATCAGTTTGTCCAAGAAAACAGGATTGACGAGCTGATCATCACGTCTTACGCGTGGGATCCGGAACTTCGTCGCCGTTCCTACGCACTGTTGGCTGACGCGTGGGGTGCAGGTGAATAACAGCGAGGATTCGGCTTCTTCGCCAGATCTTCCTTCTGAAACTGAAGCGTCCCCGGAACCTGACTCTACAGGCGCGGGTTTGGTACGCGTTGAGCGCACGCATTCCGACTTCGCGGTGTCCGGTGTCGCGGCATTCACGGCGTTTGCCTGTGGATCCGTGCTGGGTGTGCCGTGGGAGTTGCAAACTCCGCCCTCGGACGACGATTCACTGGAAATGTCGGGAAGGGAACCTGATTTTGCGCAGGCCGAATGGGGTGCGGACATGCATCTGGCTGTCTGTGTCGCGGAGGTCGGCGTTGTAGGGCCGCTGGGTGTGGCGGCGTCGTTGGACGTGCTGGCGACGCGCATTATTGCTTGGTACGAGTCGAATCCGGCGCAGGTTCCGCTAGAAGTGCAGTCCGTGGTGCAGTGGACGTTGGATCCGTCGTTGGCGCCGGCTCACTTGCGTGCGGAATTGATCGCGGCCGGTTGTGGCGCGAAGTTTGTCCGCGGAAAGGTTGCCGGCGAGGAGTCCGCAGGCGGGCCGACTACCGGCAGGAAGGCTCCCGGTGGGAAGTCTCCGGGGACGGCAATGCGGGCGGTTGCGCGGGCGCGTCATCAGAATCGTCGGTTTAGTGCGCGCGTGCCGGGCAACGAATTGTTGCCTTTGATGGTGCCCGTGGCCCTTGCGAACGTTGCTGATTCTGAATCATGTTCGAGGGCGGCGCTGGCTGTGATGTCATTGTTGTCGGCGAGTCCTCAGGTGGCACTACTCGATTTGGCGTACGCGGAGTTGTTACGCCACACGCTGGAAGCTGCCGCTAAGGGTGTGAATTGGCGCGACTCGATTGATTGGGACCGGGCTGTGGATACTTCGGTTCAGATGGCTGGGGATGCGCTAGCTGGTTGGACGGTTGTGGATGGTGAGCCTCCCATCTTCGGTGAGGAAGGCCCACTGCCTGAGGATGAGAAAGTCCTGCGTTCGATTCGGGATCCGCGTGAATCGGGTGAGTCTTCGGACGCTGGTTTCAGTGCGGGCACGGGAGCTGGGTTAGACGCGGTGTCCGCGTTGGATCGCGTGTTGGCTGCTGTTGATGCGACGCGCTGGGAACTGCAGCGGAATCCGTCTTTGAATCCTGTCCGCGTGGGCGTGGAGTCAGCTGTGCGTTCGGGTGGAGATACGGACACGGTTGCCGCTCTCGTGGGGGCACTACTGGGCGCGGCGTGTGGGCCTACGGCTGTCCCATCCGACTGGGTAGAGAGCATTTGGGGTTGGCCCGGCTTGCGCCAAGACGGTCTTCGTGACCTAGCGACCGGATGCGTCTACGCAGGTTTGGCGCCGAAACAGCTGACCTAAGGTGCGCTTGCCTAGAGCGCGTCCACGACGTGTTTCACGAAGTGCGCGGACACAGCGGCCGCGATTGAACCGTCTACGTGGAAGTCCTGGTCTGCGCTGGGTCCGCACAGGTCGGACACCCCACGAACGGAAAGGAACTCAACGCCCGCAAGCGCGCAAACCTGCGCCGCAGCGGTGGATTCCATATCGGCGCCAAGGGCAAGCGGGAAGATCTCACGCATGTCCTCAACGTTCTTCTCGGTAATAAAGGCATCCGATGAAGCCACCTGCCCAATCCGGATGGTCACGGGCATTGGGTGCTGGGCAGCCGAATTCGCGGCGTTGTCAGCACCAGCCGGCACAGTCACCTCAGCGGTCACGGGCATCTCAGTGGGCACAGGCACTTCGGCCGGCACGGTCACGCTAGAAGGCAGACCGCCCGCTATCTCGGTTAGTTCGGCGCCGGCGCTGAAAATGGCGGGCAGTCCGGGAACTTGGCCTGGCTCGTAGCCAAACGCGGTCGCGTCCGCGCGCGAATACACAAACTGAGTCCCCACAATCACGTCCGTTACGTTCACTTCTTTAGCCAGCCCGCCCGTGGTTCCCGCGCAAATATAGGTGCGCAGGTGATCGCCAAAGACGAGGTGAGCGCGAGCCGCAGCGCTCGCGGCGTTCGTCAGCCCAATTCCAGTGGTGATGACGCACGTCTTGCGGCCGTTCCAAGCACCCGTGTGCCAGGTTTGTCCGGCCAACGAGACAGTTTTAGCATCCTCCAGGTCGCGCAAGAACGGCGCGGCCTCCATCTCCATTGCGGTCGCAATGACGAGGATTTCCTCTTCCACCTGTAGTTCGCTCAGCTTGTTCATTTGATCGGCCTTCGTAGATTACGCTGCTGATTGAATCCTAACTTAGCGCCCAGACACTAATTCCCCAGGTTCACCGGGCCCTATTTCTATGGGTCGAGCCCACCAGACTCTGGTCCCAGCCCGCCAGAAATTCCATTTCCAACGAGGGCGATGCTGCGACACGCCGAAGCCAGCAAATTCACAGGTTCGAATTTTGTGTGACTTGTCCACAACCTCCACAGCCTGTGCATAACTCCCGTCCACAGTATCCACAGGGATCCACAGTGATGGAAAAGGGTGCCAGAAACCCCTAACAAGACCGCACAAGAATTAATGTCCCCGCCCTCGTGGACGATGTTTAATACCCAGGTTTGACGCCCGTTTCGGCGGGGTATCTGGAGGGCTCGAAAGGACGCCCAACGTGTGAACAAAAGGAGGTATTCAGGCACAAATAGTTGTCCACAGCCACCCTTGAGTCTGTCCACAGGCGGCCGCTGAGTATGTCTTGAAACACGCCATCTTGTGGTCGTGACGAAACTCAACCACTAGGTGTAGTGTTTAAGGAGCGCAAAGACAGAAAACATCTAGTACACTTACAACCATGTAGTTACACGAATCGGATTCACCGGCGCGTGTAAGCAGGCAGAAGTCTGAAAATTACTTGGAGTTTAGGAGAACGCCATGAGCATCACCGTCTACAGCAAGCCAATGTGCGTTCAGTGTGACGCGACGATGCGTGCGCTGAATAAGCAGGACCTCGACTACGACGTTGTCGACATGACTGTCGATGCAGAGGCTCTGGAGTACGTGAAGTCTTTGGGCTATGTTCAGGCGCCCGTAGTCATGGCTGGCGACCAGCACTGGTCCGGCTACCGCCCCGACCTCATTAAGAAGTTGGCAAAGGAAGCCGCCATCGTCGTCAACGGCTAAGAGCCGTTTCCCCCGGTTGCCCGTTTGGGTGGCCGGGAGAACTATGTAAAGACCCGCTAGAAAAACCTGTTTGAAAGGACTCTCATGGCTACGGAGAAGAAGACCGAAAACGATGTTTACGTGGTCTACTTTTCTTCAGCTACGGGAAACACAAAAAGGTTTGTAGAAAAGCTGGGCTTTAGAAGCAGTCGCATTCCGCTACTGCCGCGCGATGAGTTCCTGTACGTGGACGATCCTTACGTGCTGATCACACCAACTTACGGTGGTGGGAAGCTGCGAGGCGCGGTCCCGAAGCAGGTCATTAAGTTTTTGAATGTTAAAGAAAATCGAGACAAGTGTGTTGGCGTGATTTCTGCCGGCAACACGAACTTCGGTGAGGCATATTGCCTGGCGGGGGATATTATCTCCCAAAAGGTGAAGGTGCCACACATGTATAGATTCGAGCTCCTTGGCACGTCCAGGGATGTCTCCAAAGTGCAAGAAGGGCTGAAAGAATTTTGGCAGAGAATCTAACGGACACCGGGCTGGAGACATCTCCTTCGCCGGAGCTGGATTACCACGCGCTTAACGCGCAGCTGAACCTGTACGACAAGGACGGCAAGATTCAGTTTGACGCGGATAAGAAGGCTGCTCGCCAGTACTTCTTGCAGCACGTCAACCAGAACACGGTTTTCTTCCACACTTTGAAGGAAAAGCTTGATTACCTGGTGGAAGAGGGTTACTACGAGAAGGAAGTTCTGGACCAGTACTCCTTCGAGTTCATCAAGTCGCTTTACGAACACGCTTACGCGAAGAAATTCCGTTTCCAGACCTTCCTGGGTGCGTACAAGTACTACACGTCCTACACGCTGAAGACGTTTGACGGTAAGCGTTACCTGGAGCGTTTCGAAGACCGTGTAGTAATGGTCGCCCTGTACCTGGCTCGTGGCAACGAGGAAATCGCTGTAAACATGGTCGACGAGATCATCGACGGCCGCTTCCAGCCCGCAACCCCGACCTTCCTAAATGCTGGCAAGAGGGCGCGTGGCGAACTCGTCTCCTGTTTCCTCCTTCGCGTTGAAGACAACATGGAGTCCATCGCGCGCGGCATCAACTCCGCACTGCAGCTTTCGAAGCGCGGCGGCGGCGTCGCCCTTTCGCTAACCAACTTGCGCGAGGCCGGTGCTCCGATCAAGAAGATTGAAAACCAATCTTCAGGTGTTGTGCCGGTAATGAAGCTCTTGGAGGACTCGTTCTCTTACGCTAACCAGCTTGGCGCCCGCCAGGGTGCGGGAGCCGTGTACCTGCACGCTCACCACCCGGACATCATGAGCTTCCTGGACACGAAGCGTGAGAACGCGGACGAGAAGATCCGCATTAAGTCGCTCTCGCTGGGTGTTGTCATTCCGGACATCACGTTTGAGCTCGCGAAGCGCAACCAGGACATGTACCTGTTCAGCCCCTACGACGTTGAGCGCGTCTACGGCGTTCCGTTCACCGAGATTTCGGTGACGGAGAAGTACCACGAAATGGTGGAGAACCCGAAGATCCGCAAGAAGAAGATCAACGCTCGTCGTTTCTTCCAAACGATCGCGGAGATTCAGTTCGAGTCGGGCTACCCCTACATCATGTTCGAGGACACGGTTAACCGCGCGAACCCGATCAAGGGTCGCATCACGATGTCGAACCTGTGCTCGGAGATCCTGCAGGTTTCCACACCTTCGGAATACAACGAGGACCTCACCTTCAAGCACGTCGGCAAGGACATTGCGTGCAACCTTGGTTCACTGAACATTGCAAAGGCAATGGATTCGCCAAACTTCGAACTGACTGTGGAAACGGCGATCCGCGGCCTTACTTCGGTCTCGGACCTTACGAACATCGCAGCAGCGCCCTCGATCGCACGTGGAAATGAAATGTCGCACGCGATCGGACTGGGCCAGATGAACCTGCATGGGTACTTGGCTCGTGAGGAAATCTTCTACGGCTCCGAAGAGGGCCTGGACTTCACGAACATGTACTTCTACGCGGTCGTTTACCAGGCGATCAAGGCGTCAAACAAGATCGCGCGCGAACGCGGCGAATCGTTTGTCGGATTTGAGGATTCGAAGTACTACTCGGGTGAATACTTCAAGAAGTACATCGAGGGCGAGTGGGTTCCGAAGACGGAGAAGGTAAAGGGTCTGTTTGAGAACTCCAATGTTTACCTTCCGACGCCGGACGACTGGCGCGAGCTAGCGGCGAATGTTCGCGAGTACGGCATGTACCACCAGAACCTGCAGGCTGTGCCGCCGACGGGTTCGATTAGCTACATCAATAACTCGACGTCGTCGATTCACCCGATCGCTTCGAAGATTGAGATCCGTAAGGAAGGCAAGATCGGCCGCGTCTACTACCCGGCGCCCTACATGACGAATGAGAACCGGGAGTACTACCAGGATGCCTACGAAATCGGCCCGGAGAAGATCATCGACACCTACGCTGTGGCGACGCAGCACGTCGATCAGGGTCTGTCGCTGACGCTGTTCTACCCGGACACCGTTTCGACGCGTGACCTGAACAAGTCCTACATTTACGCATGGCGCAAGGGCATCAAGACGATGTACTACATGCGCATCCGTCAGATGGCACTGGAAGGAACCGAAGTCGAAGGCTGCGTTTCCTGCATGCTGTAACAGAACAATGAACTGAGTGCCTCCCTGCAGTTGTTGGCTGACGTGGGTGGCAATAATAGGCGCGGAGCCTCTGGAAGATTCCAGGGCTCCGCGCCTTTGTCGATTTAGTGTGCGATATTCGTGCCTATTTCACGAGGGCGTTGCTAGGCCTCCAGTACCGATTTTGGCAAGCGGTGAACGGTGACTGCGCCGATTGCGGTGAAGGGGTGCAGCGGGTCTGGGTTCTCGGACCCTGTCGGGCCGCCCAACTCTGAGTGCGCGAGTGCGCTCATGACTACGTACGCGTCGCCCTTGTCCCAGCCGTTGTCAACAGTGAGGAAATCATACATGTCCTCGTAACCGTTCACGATGGACTGCTGCACCGGGTCATCAATACCGATGAAGCACCACTCGTCCGCAGTCTCGATGCGCGGCGCGCGAATCGTCTTGCCCTTGACTAGGTCGACTTCAACCACAGCCACGCCCTCGGCTTCGATTGCGACGAAGGATGATTCGCCGCGCGCCATGATTGCGTGAATGTCGCCGATGGATAGGTAGGCGCCCTCGACTTCGACGGGCAGGTAGACGATAGAACCGGGCTTCGCGTCGGTGAGATCCATGTTTCCGCCGGAGGGGAAGCTCGGCATGATGGTGGAACCAGGCTCACCGGCGGGAGCGGTTCCAATGCAGCCGATCATCGGACGGGTGTCAGCGGAGATCTTTTCCGTTAGCTTTACTACGCCCTCGTTGATTGGAATCTGGCGGGAAAATACGTCGTCGCCCATGCGGTCGGCAAGTGCGCCCGAGCCAGGAAGGGAGACGGACCAACCGAAATCCTTTAGCTGGATGTCGCGGATGGTGACTTTGAGGGTGTCGCCGGGTTCGGCGCCTTCAACGTAGATTGGGCCGGTGATGGGGTTGATGGGGGACTCGCACTTGCTGAGGTCCTTCTTGTCGTGAAGTTCCGCGTAGAGTGCGTCGTCTGTTTCGAAGCCGATGGTTTCACCGGTGCCCGGCTTGATGCGCAGGGCTGGTTCAATGCTGGCATCGAAACGGGTGCGTCCATGTTCTTTGCCAAGGAAATGATCAATGTGTGTCACTCGGACTCCTTTGTTCGGGTGGCTTTTGAGGTTTTTCTGCCGCGGTCTACTGGCAATGGTATCTAGGGGAATCAGGGTGGTGAGGAGGTCTCACAAATGGACTAGATACCCAAAAACAAAGTGAACTTTAACGGGGAAAATCGTGAACTCTTTCGTAACTTTGCTTTGCAGTATCGAAGAGTAAGATGTTATCCGGTTGTTACATTGCGGCATTTACGTATACGAAATAGCCATGTTTCCGACGGCACGGACGAAACGGACTTCAGTTTCCGCAATTGCGTGAAATGCCCACATTTCGGCTGAAATATGCGGATTAATAATACGAACTACAAAGATGTAACTCTCAAGCTAACACCCAATCCTGAACGTTTCATGAGAAATCGCATGGTTACGCATAAGTAAGTTTGAGGGTCGGTCTGCGATTTTCTCGGGACCTAAAGTGATCCTTGCCATAGGGGCACATGTTATTGTTTACATACGTACCTTCCATTAACTCTGAGTTTTTCAGAATCCAGCGGCGTTTAACGACCCGTTGGAATGCAAGTCTGAAAGAGGTTTAGCTATGAGCACGCACGCTCGCCGCGTCTCGATAGTCGCGGTCCTGGGCTTGGTCCTCGCGCTTTTTGCGTGGGTATTGCCCGGTAATGCAAACGCGGTCAGTGAAGAGCCCTCCCAGGAGCAGGTTGCATCTGTATCAGCAACTCCGGAGGAGCCAGCTGAGGTTGCAGGCCCGGAAGTGACCGCCCCTGAAGATGCCGCACCTGTTGAAGTCCAGCCATCCCAAGAGGTCGTTGCTGAGAACCCGGTTCCCGCAGAGAATCCGGTTGAAGCACCCGCCACGACCCCCGTCGAGGCACCGGCTGAACAGCCTGTCGGTGACGAAGCCGTAGACGACGACTTCGTTTCATCTAACCCGGACAACCTACCGGAGGGTTATGAAGCCCCGCCTTACACCGGTATCGACTACAACGTTTTTCCTGTCACTGAGTTCGGATCAGCTCCGAAGATTGCACCGCGTGCTATGCGCGCAGCAAACACGGATCACCCCACCGAGCCCGGAGAAGTAAAGGTCTTTAAGGACGCCACTCCAGTTGAGGGAATGCTGAACACGTGGGATGTTACTCTCCGCATTGAAGGTAAGGACAAGCCAACCACTTCAGATGTTGTGCTCGTAATCGACACTTCTGGAAGTATGAGAGATTATGGTCGTATGCAGGCGGCTAAGGATGCAGCTAATGCGTTCGTTGACAAGCTCCTGCCTTCGGACAACACGCGTATTGGTATCGTGTCTTTTGAAAGCAATGCTTTTAATAGACAAGGTTTGACCAACGAGGTTGCTGACCTAAGAAGCGCCATCAATGGCTTGAACGCGAATGGTGGTACATTTACGCAGGCCGGTGTCCGTCAAGCACGGGCGATGTTACAAAATTCTGATGCGGATAATAAGCACATCGTGTTGCTATCAGATGGTGAGCCAACATATTCGTACGAAATGAGTAACCCGGATAACTACCTGCAGGAATACGGTTCGCATTGGGAAACCACTTCAGCCGCGCCGGAAAGTGCATACACCAACACTCGTGTTGGTCAGGGCAATGACATCCGTTACCGATACAAGCGTGAGCTAGTTGGAGGATGGTTCGGCGGCTGGGAGAACTATTACTACAACCATGGTAATTCCGCTATCGCTGAGGCTGGGTTCGCCGGAGCGGCTGATAGTAACGTTTGGACTGTTGGACTCCAAACCAACAATGTTGGTAGCGGCGTCCTCCAGCAAATGGCTAAGGGAGATGGAACCTTCACTGAGGTCGCAAACGTTGACCAACTAACTCCTGTATTCGAGGACATCGCCGGCAAGATCGGCGCTGCGGTGAAGGACGCTGAGGTTACTGACCCGATGGGCAAGGGATTCGAGATCCCGGTTGGTGAAGTAGCCAACATCACCACTGTCCCGGCGGACACCGCGAGCTATTCGGATGAAACGGTTACCTGGAATCCAGGAACTCTTACCACTCCTGTTCCTGGTGTGGAGGGAGTGAAGTACGCGGAACTCAAGTATCGCATTTCGATTAACGACAAGATCTTGGAAGCATCTTCGAATGAGGACGGCTACCCGACTAACGACGGTGCAGAAGTAAGATACATCGATGCGGACGGGAATTCTGCAGTTGCAACGTTCATTGATCCTAGGGTTAAGCCAACCCTGTACGTTGTAGAAAAGGTCCTTTACGACGAAGAAGGAAACGTAGTTGGAGAAGACAAGGACTTCACTGTAAACGTTGTTGGTCCTGGTATTGCTTCCAAGGACGACTACACGCGAGAGCTTGTAGTAAACGCTTCTGACGAGTACGGGCGTGTTATCACCGACCTCAGGACGCAGGGCGTATACACGGTAACTGAACAGGACGATCCGGAGTACTCGACTTCCTACCAGGTGAAGATCGGTGACGCGGAGCCGTCTGCGGAAACTACTGATCCCATTCAGTTCACTGCGGAGGAAAACCAGCATTACACGATCCTCGTGCATAACCGTCCGGCAAGCGGAAAGCTCGCTATCACCAAGGAACTCGATGGTGACGCAGCCGACAAGGCTGAAGAACTCACCTACTCGGGCATCTACAAATGCTGGTCGAACGAAGACAATAGCGTTACCGCCGAAGGAGACTGGACGGTCACCGGTTCTGGTGAAGCTACTTTGACACCGAACACGGACGGTGCCACCCCGGCTGAGCAGGTTTTCGTGCCGGTAAACTCCACCTGTGACGTTACCGAGAACGAAGTAACACTAGATGACGATATTGCAGAGTTCTACAACGTAGAAGGAGTTGCCTACTACGTTGCACCAAGCCCGATCGTTAAGGACCAGACTTCGCAAGCAACCATCACCAACAAGCTGACCAAGAACCTGGGCAGCGTGATTTGGAACAAGGTTGACGCTGACACCCCGCCCACCAAGCTGGGTGGATCAGAATGGAAGCTGACAGGCCCAGGTCTGCCAGAAGACGGAAAACAGATCCAGGACGTCAACAACGACGGCGTCTTCGGTGCTGAAGAGGGTCTAACGGACCTCGCGTGGGGTGACTACAAGCTCGTAGAGACCCTCGCACCTGCTGGGTACATCGTTGACAAGACTGAATACGAGTTCACTATCGGTGACGTTCAAGGCACTGATGGTTTGAATATCGACTTGGGAGACATCACCAATACAGAGGTGGTTGGCCCCACGATTCCATTAACCGGTGGCATTAGCCGTGACGCATTCCTCCTTGGAGGCGGAATCTTCATTGCGCTAGGCCTGATGGTTTACGGCGCCTACGCCATCCGGCAAAAGGCAAACTAGTCCCGCTGCATTCCGCTTCGGGAACCAACACGGAAAACGCGGAAAACCGCTCAACACAAGGAAATGCAATGAATCTCAAAACGAAATTCGCACGCGTAGGCGCGGTTGCAACCACGCTCGCGCTCGCATCGCTCGGCGTGGCAGGTGTTGCTAACGCTGACGACGGTGGCTACACAGGCCCTGATAAAGAAATACAGGCCTCCCTAACCATTCACAAGCACGTCGGTGAAAACACCGATCAGCTGGATGATTACACCAACGAAACCCCAGACAACCTAGGTGACGGCATCCCCGGCGTAACGTTCACCATCCAGCAGGTAGGCACGATGGTAGAAGGCAACTGCGTTGCCCCTGACCTGGGGACGCCCGCCGGATGGGAAGCCATCAAGGATGCAACCGTCGATAACGTCTGTGACATTGACGGCGTAGAACCTGTAGAAGTCGTTACCGGAGAAGACGGCTCAATAAAGCAGGAACTTCCGCAGGGTCTGTACAAGGTAACCGAAACCGCTTCTGGCGATAACCTTGTCACCCAGAAGGCTGTTCCCTTCCTCGTAACCCTCCCCATGCCGCTAAAGGGCGAGTGGATCTACGACGTGCACGTATACCCCAAGAACAAGCTTGGCGATTCTGACGTGACAAAGACCGTTGCTGATCCCGATAAGGTTGTTCCGGGCGCCACAGTGCCTTGGACAATCACCGCTAAGATCCCAGCGGTTGCGCTTCCATACACTTCGATCGTTGTAAAAGATAAGCCAGCCGAAGAGCTCGACGGCACCACCAAGGTTGTGAAAGTAACCGTTAATGACACCGAGCTCAATAAGGATGAACACTACGAGCTGTCCGACAATGATCTGACCGTAACGCTTACCGAAGCTGGCCTTACACTCGTAAATGACATCGTCACCGGCGATTCAGGTGCAGACGCAACTTTGAAGGTTGAAGTTGAGACCACCATTCCTGAAGACGCGCAGGGCGGCGAGTTCAAGAACGAGGCTGAGGTATTGCTAAATAACAAGCCGTACACTCCTGAAGGTGATCCTGAGACCATCTGGGGCAAGCTAGACGTCACCAAGGTTGAAAAGGGTAGCACCAATCCTTTGGCAGGCGCGAAGTTCGCAGTCTTTGAAGGTACCTGTGACGCTGCCGGAACCGATCCCGTCGCTACCGGTGAGACCGGTGCTGATGGTAAGTTCACGCAGACCCTCTACATCGGTAAGCGTGATGCTGGTAGCACCGACGTAGTGGAAAAGACCTACTGCCTCAAGGAAACTGCAGCCCCTGCAGGCTACATTCTGGACGAGAAGGGTGTGGACTTCACCCTGAAGTCGGATGCGCCCGAGTTCACGAGCGAAGTCACGTTCGACAACGTCAAGGTGACCGGACCTAACCTTCCGCTCACCGGTGCTGGTGGCACCATGCTCCTCACAGGCATTGGCGTTGTACTTTTCATTACCGGCCTCGGCATTGTAGTTGGCGTACGTCGCCGTAACGCCTAACAACTACTAAACTAAGATGGGTCGCCAGCTTGGCTGGCGGCCCATCTTGTAGTTTCAGCACCAAGTTTCGACACGCAGGGAACACATGAATACAACTGGACGCCACGTAGAACCAACCAAACGTCGTTGGAAATTCCCCACCCTCATCAGCGTTGGTACGCTCATCATCCTGTTGGGTGTCGCCGTAGTGCTATATCCGACTACGTCCTCTTGGTTCTCCCAATACAACCAGTCCAAACTGATCGACAACGTCTCAGTTGAACAAGAAAACCTCGGCCCTACCGAAGCGGATCAGCGAATCTCCGAAGCCAGTGAATACAACCGCCTCCTAGTCGGTGGCGCCATCGTCGAAGCCAACCAGCACAAAGCAACCGGCAGCGTCGAGGACGAAGGCGAATACAACTACTTCGACCTCCTAAACGCCGACCAATCCGGAGCAATGGGCAGGCTACGCATCAACTCCATCGACGTTGACCTACCGATTTATCACGGCACCAGCGACAAGACCCTTACAAAAGGTGTAGGGCACCTTCGCGGAACCGCCCTCCCAGTACCCGGGTTTTCGCAACGCCCCGTCCTCACTGCACATCGTGGCTACCCTGAAGCGACCCTGTTCGACAACCTTGACAAAGTCAAAGAGGGCGACACCTTCGTAATCGAAGTGTTCGGGCAGTCATGGACCTACAAAATCTACGAAACGAAGGTCATTGACCCTGAAGACACTGAATCGATCTCAATCGAAGAGGGTCGAGACATCGTTTCACTACTCACGTGCACGCCGCTAGGCATTAACACGCACCGCATCCTCGTCACAGGAGAAAGAATCGACCCCACCCCAATAGAAGATGTAGAGCAAGCAGGCGCGCCCTCGACGCTTCCGCACTTCCCCTGGTGGATTGTGGTTGCTGTTGCGGCTCTTATTGGTGCCGTTGCTATTATCTGGCACGCGGGCTATCGCGAAGCGGAACGCGCCGAGAAGCGCGCCAAAGTCCACGTGAAGGAGAATACGGATGACCTGGAATGATCGCTACCGGGAAGCAATCGAATCGGGCGAAAAGGTCTTTTCAGAAGAACCAGCGTCATCAGTAGTTTCAGCGCTGGACACTGTTGCCGAAAAGTTCGCTCCTCAAGACGAGCGTCCCTGCGCCGTGGACGTAGGCGCCGGGGAAGGCCGTCATTCCCGCGAACTTGTTCGCCGCGGATTTCGAGTCATCGCCCTTGAACCCGCTAAGGCCGCAGTTGAGCACGCCAGTAGCAACATCATCGACGAAACCACGGATCACGAAATCCGCTGGATTGCTGCAGACATGCGCGACTTCAAGCCAACGCAGAAGGTTGATCTGGCCCTGCTTAGCTTCATGCACCAGCGCGAGTTCTCGATCCTAACGCAGCTGGACCACCTTGACTCCTGGCTAAACCCCGGCGGATGGATCGTGTTCGTGGGCCACTCCCGCGCACAGGTAGGGCTCGACGTCGGAGGACCCAAGGATCCCGAACGCCTTTGGGACCCCGAGGAGCTCGGCACCGCCCTCACAAATCTGGGTTATCACGTCGAACGGGCGGAAAATATCACGCGCGAGGACATCGAAAAAAAGGAGCACGCGCACCACAAAGACGCGTCCATCGACGCGGTCGTCGTCGCGCAGAAGCCCCTCGCGTAAGCGGCAGTCGTTCAATAACCTGGGGAAGAAGGCCTGCCCCTGTCGGCAGGCGGGCGGAGGCTGGTGAAAAATGGCAGACAATAAGCGCACGGCCTTGTGGACGCCAAGTTTCACGCTACTCACGGTCGCCAACTTTGGCGTGTCGATGTCGTTTTTCTTGCTGATGTCGACGATGGCCTCCTACGCGGTAGCGGCGTTCGCGGCGTCGAATACGCAGGCAGGCCTGACGAACTCGGTGTTCATTTTGGGCGCGATGGCCGCCCGCATCGTTGCCGGACGCGCGATCGAACTGAAGGGCTACCGACCCGTGATGGTCGTGTCCGTCATCGCGCACTTCCTGACGGTGGTGGCGTACCTATTCACGTCCACACTCCCGTTCACATTATTTGTGAGGACGGTGCACGGCTTCGCCTTCGGAGTATCGCAAACCGCCATCGCGGGTGCTGTCATGGCGAAAGTTCCCCCGTCGAGGCGCGGCGAAGGGTCGGGCTGGTTCACCACCGGAATGTCGCTGGCGACAGGCTTGGCGCCGTTCGCGGGCTTGATGCTTTACAACTCCGCGTGGGGTCAGACGGGCGTGTTCGTGATGACCGCGATCATGTCCGGCATGGCGATGGTGTTGTCGTTGCTCGCGATTCGCCACCTGGATTCGAATCCAAATTCCACGAGGGCGCAGCGGGGGAGCGGTAATACCGACTCGGACGTGCGCGACGGCGGCGCACCTGCCGGGGCGAACGACGAACGGCGACGTGACGGTGAGCGGGCGAGCGCCGGGCGACCAGGTAATGACCGCGCGGGCGCCGGGCGTTTGAATCGCGGAAGAAAGATCCGCCCCCGCCCCGTCTCCCTTGATGGCTTCTTTGACAGAAGGGCGTTCCCGATCGCGACGGTGGTGGCGCTCGCGGCGTTCTCGTTTGCAGCGGCACTCACGTTCTTGGACGCGTTCGCGAAGGAAGCCGGCCTGGCCGACGCCGCCACATGGTACTTCGTGGTGTACGCGGTCGTGATTTTGGTGTCCCGCCCGATAGCTGGCATTGCGCAGGACAGGTACGGCGACGACGTAGTCGTAATCCCTCTCCTAATCGCCGAGATCGTAGGAATGGTCCTGACCGCCCTTGCCACCAACGGAGCTATGCTCCTGATCGGTGGCGCCCTACTGGGTCTTGGTTACGGAACTTTAGTGTCTGCCGGACAAGCGATTGCCGTATCTGAAGTTGGTGCCGTGAGGGCGGGATTGGCAGTGTCTTCGTTCTTCTTGATCGTAGATGCTGGCACCGGTATGGCACCGCTGATCCTTGGCGCGCTGGTTGATCCGCTGGGCTACCGAAAAATGATGCTTGTAGCTGCTGGCTTCGGCGTCTTGGCCCTGATTATCTACCTGGCGCGCAACCTCAAGAAAGCAAGCTAGGTAAGGCGAACTAGTTAAGGCGCGTTGGTTTCGGCCCTCTAGCTAACCCGCAGCGACCGGTACCTATTCAATGCAGCTGCAATGTCGATGCGACGCGGTCGAACCATGAATGCAGACTTGTTTGGGCCGCCCAGGCCGTCAAGACCGTGCTGGTTCATGATTTCGTCCAAGTTGATCAGAGCGTCAGCCAAGGTCGTTTCACCATTAAAAGCTGTTGCTTTCTCTGAGTCAGTCAGAGCACGAATCGCCCATGCAATCGCTTCAGTCTGACCAGGATCCACGATCTGCTCAACATCCGACACGTCAATATCTTGGCGGTCCAACGAAATGTTGTCCACACCCCGCGACCGCGTCTTGGCCTTGCCCCCGTGTGCCTTCAATGGTTCAGGCACGCGCTGCTTAACAGCGGGGAAGTCTGAGAGATCCGTCCGCTCACGTGGCTGCGTGGAAACCACCTCACGGGCTCGCTCAGTCACGTCGCGAGCCTCATAGGTATCCATCATCAGCACCAGATCAGCAACATCCAGATAATCCCCGGAGCCACCCATCACCAGAACAGTGGACACTCCTGCCTTGGACAGGCCCGCAATGCGGTCTACAAACGGAGTGATCGGCTCCTTATCGTCAGCCACCAACTCGCGCATCCGCTCATCGCGAATCATCAAGTTCGTCGCGGAAGTGTCCTCATCCACCAGCAAGACGGGGCAACCCAGCTCTACGGCCTCTACAATCGAAGCCGCCTGAGACGTAGAACCGGATGCATTTTCAGTTGAAAACGAGGTCGTCTCGGCACCACCTGGCAGGTCGTTAATAAACGCTGAAACATCAACTGAAGTGACGGAACGCCCGTCCTCCGCACGAACCTTCATGGCGTCCGGAACAAGAGCAACTAGCTCCCGACCATCACCGGGCACGTGTGCGTAAACGCCGCGCTGCATGGCATTCAGAAGCGTCGACTTACCGTGGTAACCGCCACCCACAATCACTGTGATACCGGGCTTAATTGCCATTCCGATTACTTCACCAGCGTGGGGAAGTGAGACGGTTTCAGCCAAAGACTCCGGCGAGGTGAACCGAACCGCGTCATCCATTGGGTAATCGGAGATGCCTGACCGCCTAGCCAAGATCGAATCATTCGCTACAAACGCGATCCAGTCATTTTCAGTCAAAGCAGACTGCAACGCACAGTAGTCCACGTAGGTCTCGACGTGCTTGCGTAGGTTTTCCAGGTGCTCAGCTGCGTCCTCGGAAATGAAATCGAACGTGTCCATGACGGCGTACGGGATGTCGACGTCGGCAAGGCGCGCCATGGAACGGCCCATGATTGTGCGGCCGCGAGCGGGGAACTGGCATTGGAAACGGATTTCGACGGTGGATTTGTCGACGGAGGAGTAGGAGCGCTCCAGGATTTCTTGACCACACTTCGCGATGCGGAGTCCTTGGGTTTTTGAGGAGTTGCGGGCGAACTCGCGGGCAAGGAAGTCAGCAACGGCGATGCACTGGTCGCGGGTTTCCAAGAGGTCTTCGGGAATGCCCATCCGCTTCGGGTCTGAGGTGACGCGCAGTTGTGAGGGCGGTGCATACGGGTCGGATTGGACGCGGTCGATGTGCAGGGAGAAGTCTCCGTAATCGTAATCGCCGACCACTGATTTGTACTGGCCGTAGTTGCGTCCGTCGATTTCGTGAAAACGGCGGATGAGGTCCTCGTCGGATCCGGTGCGGCGCTCAAAATCGCGGCGCCCGCGGTTGCCCTGATTGAAACGATCGCCACCGCGACCGTGGCTACCTTGATTGAAACGATCGCCTCGGCGATCGTTAAAAATGTCTTGTGCCATGCCACTTCCTTCCAGGTTCCAGTGTAATGGCAATGGAGCGCGCGTATTACCTCAGGTGCGGGTGGGTTTTGCGCGCAGGGTGTGCGTGGGTTTGCGCGTACCCGTGAGCGCGTGCAGTGCCCGCGTTTTATATGTCCGCTGCTGCCTTTAGGATGGAACCATGACGATTATTGCAGCAACTGACGGTTCATCGCTTGGAAATCCTGGCCCCGCGGGCTGGGCGTGGTACATCGACCAGGAAAACTGGCGTGCAGGCGCGCTGGAAGAAAGTACCAACAACGTCGGCGAGCTGTTGGCCGTCCTTGATCTGCTGAAAGCAACCCGCGAGGTCGACGACGACCTGCTCATTTACGCAGATTCGCAATACGTCATTAATGCGCTTACGAAGTGGCGCTTCAACTGGAAGAAAAAGGGCTGGAAGAAGGCCGACGGCAAGCCCGTCGCCAACCGCGACATCATTGAAGAGCTCGACAAGGAACTGAACGACCGCCAGCGTTCGGGGCGTCGCGTGAAATTTGAATGGGTTCGCGGTCACGCCGACCACAAAATGAACGAGAAGGCGGACGACTACGCTCGCGGCGCGTCCGAAGCTATTCGGGATGGCCGTTCTGTGAAAACGGGTCCCGGGTTCGCGGGCGCGCCTGAAGCAGCTGACGAATCTGAGCCTTCCGACGGGGCATCTGCGTCGCCGGTCGCGCCGACGCAGGCTGCCAAGGAACCAGCGGAACCTGACAAGGAATCGGCCCCTTCTGATGGAGGCGCTCCGGCCCCACTGGAATCTTCCCTTTTTGAAGACGAACCGTCCCTATTCTCATTCGACGAGGACGAGGCTGTGGAAACACCATCCGAGAAGCCCGCTGTGGATACTGAGAGCGCACCAGAACGCGAAGCCATCGCAAAGACGCCGATGACGAAGACACCCACCGAGAAGACACCGAAGGCAGAACCAATGAACGAAACCAGTGTCCCGGAAGCGCCCTCGGGAATCGAAATGGACCACACGCGCACGACTTACAAACAGCACGGCGCACACGTGACCGAACACCGACTCCGCGTCCCGCTGGACTACGACGATCCGAACGGCCGCCAGATTGAGTTGTTCGCACGCGAGATAACGCTCGACGTAAACGGGCCCAACCTGGACCAGCCGGCGATAATTTTCATGCAGGGCGGCCCCGGTGGTCGCGCGCCGCGCCCCGGCAACTTCAAGGACGGCTGGATCGGGGAAGCTCTGAAAACCCACCGCGTGATCCTCATGGATGAGCGCGGAACCGGCCTGTCAACCCGCTTGGACGCACTAACCCTGTCCGAATTCGACACCGTCGACAAGCAGGCAAACTACATCAAGCACTTCCGCGCCGATTCGATGGTTGAGGACGCCGAGCGACTCCGCGCAATCATCAACGGCGGCAAGCCGTGGGCGAGCCTCGGCCAGTCCTACGGCGGTTTCATCAATACGACCTACCTGAGTCGCCACCCCGAAGGCCTGTCCGAGGTCTACTTCACCGGCGGACTCCCCGGCCTGGTCAGCGTCGACGAAATTTACCGTCACACGTACCGCGCTACCGCCGCGCGTAACGAGGTCTATTTCAACCGCTATCCGGCCGACCGCGGCACGCTTCGCGACGTGTTGAAGCACCTCGACACCCACGAAGAAGTCTTGCCCACCGGCGAACGCCTGAGTCCTCGCCGACTCCGCATGCTCGGCCTGCTTCTTGGAACCACAACCGGGTTCGACCAGCTGCACTACTTCTTCGAAGGCCCATTCGTCACCGTTCGCGGTGAAAAGCGCCTCAACACGCAGTTCCTAGACATGGTCGCCCGCGAGGTCTCCATGGCCGATGCGCCCATGTACGGCCTCCTGCACGAAACCATTTACGCCGGCGCCACGCCCGCCCTCAAGGGGCAGCCGACCGCGTGGGCGGCGTCGCGTTTATTGGACGAGGTCGGCTCTGGCATCTCGGAAGGTTTTGCCCCGGAACCGGATTACAACTCCGACGACCCGATCTACCTAACTGGTGAACACATTTACCCGTTGATCTTCGATGAGGATCCGGCACTTCAGCCCATGCGAGAACTGGCGCACAAGCTGGCGGACTTCACCGACTGGGAGCCGGTGTACTGCCCGCAGGAACTATCGGAAAACGAGGTTCCCGGAGCCGCTGCCGTGTACCACGAGGACATGTTCGTCCCGACACCGCTTTCGCTGACAACAGCGGAGCTCGCGAACATCCGCCCCTGGGTCACGAACGAATACCAGCACGACGGCTTGCGAGCCGACGGAGCACGAGTCTTCAAGTACCTAGTCGACCTCGCGAAAGAGTAGGCCGCGCCTGGCGCGGCATCGTCGCGCACTTAGAACGCGACGTCAGGTAGATACTGATGCTGGGCGGCAAGACACGCCGCGCAACCGCACGCCAAGGTGCGACGAACCCGGCCCCGCCGGTTAACGCTGGCTTAATGGGAGGTTCCCGTTTGGTGAGCCTACCCACAGAAATTTTTTCAACAATTTGGGGTTAAGAGGTAGAAATGGGTTCCTGGGCCGCGCTATGATTTGAATTCAGCCACGTTGATTACAGTTCGATAACGACATAGCGTGGCGTGTTGAAAAGTTGCAACGGTGCCTCTTTGCCTTCGTTGCTTCGTTTCGGGAAGGAGATTCACCGCTAGATGAATCCCAAGCGGCTAAAGAAGCTCCGCCCCTTAGTTGCTGGGGCGGCTTTGGTGCTACCCCTCTCATTTTTCCCTGCAAGCGCGATGGGCGCAACAAATCCAGCGTCGGCGCTTCCTGCAAACCCAACTTCAGTTTCAGCAAGTTCAGCGGCTCTCCCGGCGAACGTAGCCGCGGGAGTTACCAAGACCATCACTGTTGCCTCCAATTCTTCGGGCGATATCCGAATGGTTCGCTACGATCAAGATCCCGTTGAGGCTTCACTTGCCTCATCTTGGCGTGACTTCCCAGAGACCGCAGAAACGGTCTACCTGGTTAATCCGCACGACTCGGCCGTGTCCGCGGGTATGACCGCGGCGGTTAAGTCGGAGCGTCCCGGTCCCGTCCTCTTCACTGATTCTGCCGGTGAAATCAACGAACGCACGGTCGCTGAAATCGGTCGCCTCCGCCCGCACACAGTAGTTGCGGTTGGCGGTCAGGCATCGGTGCAGGCCGCGGCGATTGACTCTGCGGTTAAGGCTTCGCAGACCGCGCACGACAATCTCTCCGACGAGGAATCCGTCGAAGTTACCGCGGAAACGTGGGCAGGTGACGACGCTGTTCACACCTCCCTGGAGATTGCGCAAAACCTGTATCCGGACTCGCCTCGCCGCGTCTACTTGATTGACGCTGACCAGACGATGGCCGCAATCATGCCGCTCGCGGCAATTGCGGGTTCCGTTGGTCAGGGGCCCGTTGTCCTCGCAAATGAGCAGAACCAAGAAGCAGTCAAGGACGCCCTCAAGAATATTGATCCCGAATTCGTGGTTGGCGTAGGCCGATTCGATCCGGCTTTGCTGGACGCTACTGCTGGAGATCTAAAGAAGAGTTCCTTCACTGGCTCCTCGATCACCTCGATTGCACTGAATGCGGCTTCCTCTCGCACGATTGATTCCAATGCGATGACGTCGTTGGCTTCCGTCGACGACCCGGCTTCGCTAATCCTGGCGGCTGGCAGTGCGAACGGTCCGTTGGTTCCCGTTGCCCCCGAAACGACGATGAAGGAAGTCCTTTCCACCGTTGCCAATGCCAACCGCCTGACGGGCGCGTCGTCGCCGCGTTTTGTTGCGATAGGAAAAGAAGGTTCCCGAGGGCGCATTTTCGACCCGCGTCCGGTGCAAACGCTTTCTGGAGGATTGACGTCCACGGACGTGATTGGAAAGGGAATCGGTAAAGCTTCGATAGTCGAGCCTCCGGAGGGCTTAACTGCCGGTGAAGGCTCAAAGTTTACCTACACGATTGAGGTTGACGAGGGCCTGCCGGTTGATGCGGATGAGTTTGCCCGCGAAGTTTCGAAGACGCTGAATAGTTCGAATGGGTGGGGACGAAACTTCGAGCAGGTTAAGGATCCTGCGAAGGCGAATACCCGAATAGTTTTGGCATCCCCGAACCTAGTCGATGAACTGTGTGCTCCGCTACCGACAAACGGGCAGACTTCGTGCAACCGCGACGAATACACGGTCGTCAACATTGAGCGCTGGGCGTACGGCGCAAGCCCGTTCCTACAGGGAGGCGGAACCCTGGATGAGTACCGCCAGTACGTTATTTCTCACGAGGTCGGGCACGCCCTCGGCAACGGTCACGCAACCTGCCCAGGACGAGGCGAGCAGGCCCCGGTCATGCTTCAGCAAACACTGGACCTGAAGGGCTGCAAGACCAACCCCTGGCCCAATCCGTAAGCGGCCGTCTCGCGACCGTCCTCTAGACTTCCAGTCCTCGAACTGTTCCGCGTGCCTCCGGTTTGGTGCCCGCGCGTTGTCGTGCCCAAAGTAAACCGGCCACAGCGGAAGCTGTGACCGGTTCGCTAAGTCCGATTTGGCGATCTAGTCAGGCACCACCGCGATCTTGACGCCTAGGCGATTATTGACGGCATCGTAGGCGTCGTGAACCTTTGATAGCGGGAACTCGTGCGTGATCATCGCGTCCACATCAATCGCGCCTGTCTCCAGGATCTTGATTGCTCGTTGAACGTCGCGACGACGAGCGTTTGAGCCGCCCGTTACGCTTAGCTCCTTGTAGTGAATCAGATTAGGTTCCATGACTGAGGTGGACCCCTTCGGGAATCCAGCGAAGTAGTTAACTCGTCCGCCTTCGCGAGCCAGAACAAGCGCCTCGTCTGCCATGTCAGGAACGCCGATACAAACGACAACCGCGTCGGCTCCGTCGCCGCCCGTTAGTTCAAGGACTCGCTTCTCAAGGTCCTCCGAGGTCGGATCAACTCCGATTACGCCGAACTTTTCAGCCAGGTCGCGACGCGGCTTTGAACGGTTCGAAACGATCACCTGCGAAGCGCCCATCGCCAGGGCAAGCTGCGTGTGCAGCAAACCAATCGGTCCCGCACCAAGGACGACCACGGTGTCGCCAACCTCGACGCGGTAGTTGTCGATTCCGTTCAGGCAACAGGAAATCGGCTCGGCCAAACAAAGCGCCTTCGGATCCAGTTCCTTGTCGGTGGCGATGACGTTGCCCCTCTTGACCGCGTGAGCGGGAACCGTGATGTATTCCTGCAAACCGCCGTCAATGGCGTAGCCGAACAGCTCCAGGTTCAGGCACAGGTGCTCCAGATCGCGCAAGCAGTTTCGACACGAACCACAAGAAACAACAATCGAGACGGTGGCCTGCTGTCCAACCTTCACCCCCGGCAGGTACTTAGCTGCGTCCTCGTCGATTTCATGAATGTACCCAGAAATTTCATGACCGGGAACGACGCCGGGACGAACGCCCGCGGTTTTCGCGCCGGTGAACAGGCGATAATCGGTGCCGCAAAGCGTGTTTGCTGCGGTTTTGATGATGACCTCGCCGGGGCCCGCTTTTGGATATTCCTTCGTGATGAGTTCTAGGTTGCCGGGAGAATTTAAGACTGCAGCTTTCATTTTCACTGACTCCTTGAGAATCTTTTCACAATTGTGTTTATTCTATAAGGTGAGTCACGTTTCTTGCGACCGCTTCGAGCGTCGTCGTGACCATTTACCACCAAAGTACCAACACGAGGACGTGCCATGACTGTACTTGTAAATGATCCAGAAGATTTCCCTGCAGAATCCCTAGCCGGTTTTGCAGACGCATTCCAAGCATGGGTGAAGCCCGTATACGGCGGTGTAGTCCGTTCAACGAAAGTTGAAGAGGGTAAAGTCGCCTTAATCGTAGGTGGCGGATCTGGCCACTATCCCGCGTTCGCAGGCTGGGTGGGCCCCGGTTTCGCAGACGGCGCGGTAGCCGGCAACATTTTTTCGTCCCCTTCAGCCGCGCAGGCGTACTCGGTGGCAAAAGCTGCTGATCGAGGCGCCGGCGTCCTGATCGGCTTTGGCAACTACGCGGGCGACGTCCTGCACTTCGGCCAAGCAGTCGAAAGGCTACGCTCCGAAGGCATCGACGCCCGCACGCTCGCGGTCACCGACGACATCGCATCCGGCGGACCCGACGAGCACCTCAAGCGCCGCGGCATCGCCGGCGACCTTCCCACCTTCAAAGTCGCAGCCGCCGCCGCGGAAGACGGACTTTCCATCGACGAGGTCGAGGCTGTATTCAACAACGTGAATGAACGTACGCGATCCTTTGGCGTCGCATTCTCGGGCTGTACACTACCGGGCGCAAAGGAACCCCTGTTCTCCCTGGACGAGGGCGTAATGGGAATCGGCCTTGGCATTCACGGCGAACCCGGAGTGGACGAAAAGCCGCTAGGCACCTCGGATGACGTTGCAAAAACGCTTGTTGACGGCCTTCTGGACGACCGCCCGGAGAATCCCGGCAACCGCGTAATCGCGATTGTTAACGGCCTGGGCGACACCAAGTACGAAGAGCTGTTCGTCCTCTATCGCGATATTGCAAAGCGCCTGCGTGATGCGGGTCTTGAAATCGTTGAGGGTGAGGTTGGCGAATTCGTGACCTCGCTAGACATGGCAGGCGCGTCTTTGACCCTGGTTTGGCTAGATGACGAAATCGAGAAGTACTGGTTCGCTCCCTGCGACACGCCCGCATACCGCAAGGGCAACATGCAGCGCCCCGAGGCGGACACGACGGAACTGGCGTCTGCGCCCGAGCCGGTCAATGTAACTGAGAAGGGTAGCGAAGAATCGCAGGCACTCGCAGCAAAGGTCGTCGAGACTCTTAAGGCGATCTCCGACCTGATGCACGAAAAGGAAGAGGAACTCGGCCGCATTGACTCTGTCGCTGGAGACGGTGACCACGGCATCGGCATGGCACGCGGATCCAAGGCGGCAGTTGAGCAAGCCGAGGAGCTCGCGAAGGATGGCGGCGGTGCCGCAACCGTACTGGCAGGCGCAGGAGACGCATGGTCCGCGTCAGCAGGTGGAACATCGGGCGCCCTGTGGGGAGCACTCATCACCGCGTTTGGCTCCGCCCTCGGCGATGAAGAAAAGGCAACGGAACAAACGCTGATCGAGGCGTCCCGTGCGGCACTGGATGCGGTAACGCGACTGGGGGGCGCGGGAGTTGGCGACAAGACGATGGTGGATGCTTTCGTTCCCGCAGTTGAGGCGCTGGAAGCCGGCAAGGGCTGGGACGAAGCTATCGCAGCTGCGAAGGAAGGTGCCGAAAAGACGAAGGATCTGGTTGCAAAGGTGGGTCGTGCTCGCCCGCTGGGTGAGAAGTCGCTTGGCACCCCGGATGCAGGCGCAACTTCGTTGGCCATGATCATCGAAACGGTGGTGAAGAACGCACAGTAAAAGCGTCACGCCGTTAAGCTGGGAACAGTTGTATTCAATGAAAGGATCGCAATGAACCTACTTGAAAAACTGGATGCCGACGTGCCCGATCCGCTGGTCGACGCGTTCGAAAAGTGGCACGACTGGAGCATCAAGAAGCCGGTCGAATCTGAAGCCATCATGCTCGGCACTTCGGTGTTCGCCTGGTACGCGATGCCGGACTGTGTGAAGTCGTCAGCCGTTCGTTTCGTTGGTAAGTCGGCAATCCTGGGATCGATGGGCGCCTACTACTACCACCTGGATGACCGCGACAACAAGATCAAGATCGCGGCCGAAGAATGCCAGAAGATGTGGAAGGAAAACCTCGGACACCTGAACCCAGCTGCGCAAGTCGCGATCGGAGTTGGGGGAGCCGCCACGCTCCTCAAACTGAACTCCATGGTTGAGCGTTACATCCTCCACCGCGGAGAGCGCCGCAAGCAACAGGAAAAGGTTCTTCCGCACGTCCGCCAAGGCCTGGTCCTGGGCGCACTGACCGGCGGCCTGGCGTACTTTGCGCTACGCAAGTAGTGCACCAAACCAAATAAGAGTCAGCCAAATCTGACCGTACATATAGATTGACGAGGGCGTAGCTGCGTCCTCGTCAATCTAATTTGTGTCTGATCCGGTGCGCGATTTTATTTCACGGTGAAACGTGCGAATGGTGAGACTAAACCGGTGAGGTTACTAACCACTTGAGGAACGTGTCCGTGTTTCATGCAATGATGGGGAAAAGAAAACTTAGGCACTCTAGGAGGCATAGTGAGCGTCTTTCGTGAGGACGATCAGGTCTTCGAAGCTATCAACTGGAATAAGCTTGAAGACGAAAAAGATCTGGAAGTTTGGGACCGTTTGACTGGTAACTTCTGGTTGCCGGAAAAGATTCCGTTGTCGAATGACATTCCGTCTTGGCGCACGCTTAACGCGGCTGAGAAGGATATGACTAACAAGGTCTTTACGAACCTCACCCTGCTGGACACCCTGCAAGGAACGGTCGGCGCGGTTTCGATGATTCCGGACGCACGCACGCAGCACGAAGAAGCTGTGTTCACGAATATTGCGTTCATGGAGTCGGTGCACGCACGTTCGTACTCGTCGATTTTCTCGACGCTACTTTCGACCAGTGAAATTAATGAGGTTTTCCGCTGGTCTGAGGAGAACGAGGAGCTACAGAACAAGGCCCGCATCATCAACAAGTTCTACGTTGGTGACGACCCGGAGAAGAAGAAGGTCGCATCCACGATGCTCGAGTCCTTCCTGTTCTACTCCGGTTTCTACGCGCCCATGTACTGGTCGGCGCACGCCAAGCTCACGAACACCGCGGACTTGATTCGCCTGATTATTCGTGACGAGGCCGTTCACGGCTACTACATCGGTTACAAGTACCAGCTTGCGGTTGCGGAATCTTCGCCGGAACGCCAGCAGGAGCTCAAGGCCTACACGTTCGAGCTACTCGATGAGCTTTACGAAAACGAAGAGAAGTTCACTGAGGACCTTTACGACCCGCTCGGCCTGACCGAGGACGTCAAGAAGTTCCTGCGTTACAACGCCAACAAGGCCCTGATGAACCTAGGCTACGAGGCGCTGTTCCCGTCCGACACCACCGACGTCAACCCCGCCATTCTGGCTGCGCTGTCGCCGAACGCGGACGAAAACCACGACTTCTTCTCTGGTTCAGGATCCTCCTACGTAATCGGAGACATCGAAGACACCGAAGACGACGACTGGGATTTCTAGTCTGAGATCTTTAAGGCCCGGGCTCGCTTCTTGTGAGTCCGGGCCTTTTGTTGTTGCGCGTTGTGGTCACGCGCAAAGATGGTTACTCGGATAGTTGGGAGTACTCGTTTCACCCTATTTCTTAGTGTGAACCACCTTCAGTACCTAGACGCAATGCGTTGGATTTCAAAATGACTTGAGGTCTGACGGCGAAGAAAACGTGTTCCAGGTCTCAAATGTAATCAAATCGTTATCAAATTGTGTTTACTACGTGGCAAATTATTTTGCTACGTAGCATATGGTCAGGATATGGCAGTCAACGACGACAGTTTTTTCAAATGGTTAGAGGACGGATATCCGCGTCCACAGCTGTGCCGCGCAGATTGGCTCAGTCTCAATGGTAAATGGGGTTTCCGAGAAGATCCCAACGATGTTGGGCTTTCTGAGGGATGGCATCTAGTAGAAAATACGGATCTGTTTGAACAATCTATTACCGTTCCATTTCCTCCCGGGTCAAAGCTATCCGGTTATGAATGGGAAGATCCTGAGAGCGATCCGGAAGTGGTCTGGTATGAGCGAACTGTTGAACCTCAAGAGTTGCCACTCGCCACTGGCAATCTGCAGTGGATCCTTAACTTTGAGGCAGTCGATTATGAATGTGATGTCTGGGTTAATGGTCAGCACGCTGGTAATCATCGTGGAGGCTACACACCATTCTCTATTGAATTAGTGGGCAAAGCTCCATTTCACGTGGTACTCCGGGCGAAAGATAGTTCGTTACCTAGCCAGCCAAGAGGTAAGCAATCTTGGCGTAATGAGATTGATGGAATTTGGTATGAACGCAGCACCGGAATCTGGAGAGATGTATGGGTAGAAGCCCGTCCACAGCTAGCTATCCAAGACGTATATTGGAGGGCGGATATTGAAAATGCATCGCTCATTGGCTCAGTCAAACTGACTGAAAATCCAACTGCATCCACGAGGCTGACGGTTCGAGCGCGCAAGAAAGACTTGGATATTGCAGAGATATCAGTTCGTCCATATTCCAGAACGTTCGAAGTTGCAATCCCCATTTCTCAAGTCAAGAACAATATGGATTCTCAAGAATGGTTATGGGGACCTCAACATCCGAATTTAATCGACCTTTCATTAACCCTTGAATCAACAGATGGTGTGGATGAAGTTGTGTCGTACGCCGGTGTTCGAAGTGTTGATGTTTCCGAAGAGTACCTTCACATCAACGGTCAACCCGTGTATATTCGAGGAATTCTAGATCAGGGTTATTGGCCGGACAGCTACTTTACAGCACCATCGCCTGAGGCAATCAAAGATGAAATAAAGCTCATCTTGGATCTTGGGTTCAATTTGTCGAGAATTCACGAAAGAACCCCTGATCGACGTTACCTAGCGTGGGCGGATGTATTTGGTTTGCTGCTATGGGCAGAGTTTCCCTCCTCCTACGTGTTTGACGATGAGGCTCTAGTAGATTTGTCGACGGAGTGGCTAAACGTAGTCCGCCGAGATAGGTCATCACCATCAATTATCACCTGGGTCCCTTTCAATGAGTCTTGGGGTATCCCGTTAATCGCCTCGGATTCGCAGCAACGAAGCTTTGTAGAGGGGCTTGTGGAACTTACGAGAGCTCTAGATGGCACTCGACCGATAAGTTCGAATGATGGTTGGGAGCAACCTTCTACCGATATCGTTACAACCCACGATTATGCCGATAAACCCGAGCAACTCGTGAGTACTTATGAGAGCGCAGAATCCTTACTTTCGTCTCTTAATGGTATTGGTCCCCAGGGACGTCGAACGATCTTGGACACCGACTGGAATTTTGATTTGCCCGTAATAGTTTCAGAGTTCGGAGGCATCGCCCTAGCTGAAGGGGATTCTGACCATTGGGGGTACAGGACGGTCACTTCTGAACAGGAATACGAAGCGGCGTTCAGGGGCTTGGTGTTCGCTTTGTTGGAATCCCCGTTCCTCGCGGGATTCTGCTACACACAACTAACAGATACCGCACAGGAAGTAAATGGCATTTGTACCCCGGATAGAACTCCAAAATTGCCGGTACAAACAATCAGGGAAATCGTCACGAGTACTAGACAACACGATTCTCAAGTTCGACCAAGAGTAGTGACAGAGCAAGCAGTTGGGGGAACCGAAAAATGACCTCATCGCGTCGCAAACGAAACATCAGAAATTGGTTTAATAATTTCGGATTCACAGTCCCGTTTCTGGTTTTTTATGTTGCTTTCATCCTCTACCCCGTGATTCAAGCGGTACTGATGAGCTTTTTCGATTGGGATCTTCTTGGAAGAACTCCTCAATGGGTGGGGTTTGAAAACTATAAGAAGATGCTTGGAGGAGCTGGAATTGAGTGGGGAATTGGATCCTCTTGGTGGCTTCAACTTGTACTCCTAGTGCTGGCTGCCGCAACCTCTGTGTGGGCGATTCGTAACAAGCGATTCCACGCCGGTGAGATTCTACTTGTAATTTCCTTGATCGTCGTGGCGTTTCTGCTTGGGTTTAATGCCGGAGATAGCGGCGCTTGGTATGATCCGCGGTTCAGGAACGCATTCAAGAACACTGTTGTTTTTACGATCGTATCGACCCCAATAATTGCGGGGCTAGGTCTTATCTTTGCTCTATTGCTTGATTTGGGAAAGAAGGGCAACGGCTTCTATAGAGCGGCACTGTTCGTTCCCTATATTCTTCCAGTTTCTGTTGCGACTTTGATCTGGGGATACATGCTCAACCCATCCCGGGGAATAGTTGCGAAACTGACTGACACGTTGGGCTTTGGAGTTGTTGCGTGGTTGTCGGACCCCAGAACTGCAATGGCAGCAATCGTTGTGACTACGGTGTGGTGGACTGTTGGGTTCAACATGATCCTCTTCGGTGCAGGACTTCAGGATATTGACCCGACCCTTTATGAAGCTGCATCCCTAGATGGAGCTGGACCCTGGCGGAAGTTTGTATCCATAACCCTTCCGGGGCTTAAGCATGCAACCTTACTCGTAGTCGTAACGCAGGTAATAGCATCATTTCAAATCTTCGGTCAGGTAAACATCATGACCAATGGAGGACCTGGCGGGGTAACGGACGTCTTGGTCCGGTACATATACCAGACAGGATTTAGGGATTCCAATCTTGGCTATGCCTCTGCGATGTCCCTCTTCCTGTTCGTAGTGATGGTTTTCGTATCTCTCATTCAATTCCTCATGTCCCGCGAAAGGAACAACTGAATTGAGCACCCAGACCCTTACCTCGGAAAAAGAAGTAATTGAGCCGTCTCCAAATCGATCGCGGAACATAGCTAACTGGCTTTACCACTGCCTAATGATTCTGATAGTTCTCATTTGGCTGATTCCCTTAATTTGGATGTTCTTTTTGGCATTGACGCCAAATGACATTCTCAAGACGAATTCACAGAGTTTGTTGCCGCAAGGCTTCACGCTCATGAATTTCATTGACGCTTTCACCACAGGATCAACCTTACGATGGTTCCTTAACTCGACGATCGTCACTGTTATCACGACGATTATCACAGTCATTGTCTGTGCGATGGCAGGATACGCGTTTGCAAAGCTACCGTTTACAGGTCGGTTAGCAGTCTATTCACTGACCCTTGCGGGAATGATGGTGCCCAAGGAAGCGATGTTCATCCCCTTGTTCATGATGTTCAGTGATATCGATTTGCACAACACTTATTCGGCCCTGATTCTGCCGAGGATTGCGTTTCCCTTAGGCGTATTCATAATGACGCAGTTTTTCTCACAAGTTCCGGACGAGATTCAGGAGGCGGCTAGTATCGACGGGGCTTCGTCCTGGAGGATTTTCTCATCGATAATGCTTCCTCTCGCTCGCCCATCGCTTATTGCTCTCGCTACCTTTACATTCGTGCAGACGTGGAATGACTATCTGTGGCCACTCGTGTCTGCTACTAAACCATCAATGTTCACGATTACAACCGGACTCGCTTCATTGCAAGGTACGTTCTCACAATCGACGGAGCTCGGTTCATTGATGGCACGAGGAATTGTGGGCACCTTGCCCCTCCTCCTTCTTTTCATCTTCTTCCAGAAATACCTCATTCGAGGTGTGTCTATGTCCTCTGGAGACAAGTAACAACACTCAATAAAGATTGGAGAAAACTATGAGGTTCAGAAAGATTGGTGTTCCAGCAATGATGCTGGGGACTGCTGCACTAGTCCTCACTGGTTGCGGCGTTGGTGGCTCAGGTGGCTCTGATGCGCCAGATAACGGAGCAGAATCGTCCGATAACATAGCGCAGCAAATCGCAGATGTTTCGGATGATGAGCTACAGGGAGTTACAGTCACGATGGCTCGCTTCTTCGGTGACTGTAATGAAACCACCAATGGTGTCACAGATATGGAGGAAGCGACTACGGAGTGCGAAGCCATCCAGATTCTGACAAACAAGTTTGAAGCTGAAAACGAATGGGGCATTAAGGTTGAGCGTTTGGGGGGAGCCGCGTGGCACTCCTACTACGATGGCCTCAATACCGCACTTGCAAGCTCGGAGAAGCCTGATATTGCCGTTATGCATGGTTCGAACTTGCCCGAATATGCAGATCGAGGCCTGCTCATGGAAGTTCCGAGTGCTATTGGTGTAGATACCTCTGATTACACAGAACCTGCAACTACCGCAGTTGAGTACGACGGAAAACAGTACGCTCTCCCGTTTGATTCGCATGCGATCGTATCTCACCTAAACATGGATGTTCTTCGAGAAGCTGGCTTGGTGTCTGAGGGCGAAGTTTACGAGGTTCCCACAGATCCTGAGACTTTCTTAGAGCATGCGAAAACCGTCCGAGACAAGACTGGCAAGACTTTTCTAGATGTTGCTATGACCGGTGATCCGATGGGCTCTCGGCTGTGGCAATCGCTTATCTATCAGCAAGGTGGGAAGTTGCTTGACCCTGACACTGGTGAAGTGGGAATGAACAGTGAAGCAGCTGTTACCGCCCTCGAGTTCATTAATCAACTTGTGGACGAAAAGTATATTGCGGAGACCCATGATTATGACGGCTCAATGCAGGCTTTTCTGCGCGGCGAGTCGGCAATAATGTACAACGGCTCTTGGGCCGTGAATCAGTTCGAAGCAGAGACACTTTTTGAGTACGAAGTGACAGACGCTCCGATGCTCTTCGAAACTCCTGCTACATGGGCGAACTCCCATGTCTGGGCAGTTCCGACTCAAGAAGAGGCAGATCCAGTCAAGTACCGAGCGTCCTTTGAACTTGCCAAGTATTTCTATGAGAATACAGGCGTTTGGGGCATCAAGACAGGCCATATGCCAGCCAGCACCGTTGCGTTGGATTCCGAGGAATATCTTGCTGCTCCCCACCGTGAGCAATATCTAGAGACTGCGAAGGAGTATGGCACGTTGCCGCCTCGCGTAGTTGAGTGGTCCGCGATTGACTCGTCGATACAAGAGACAATTGAAGCTACTTGGTTGAATAATGCAGACATTAAATCAACTCTCGATACGCTTCAAACCACGGTAGAGGGAATTCTCAACTAGATCTAACCTGATCGCTGGACATCCACCGACCGAAATCGGTGGATGTCCAGCAGTGCAGTTCAAATGCATGTTTTAGAAGTTTCACCGGTAAAATGAGTGCTTGATTGCTATTTTTCAACTGCACACCCCTTTGAAAGAACGATGGAGTGAGGGCTTGCGACCACCAAATATGCAAGACGTGGCGAACCTTGCTGGCGTCTCACAAAGAACGGTCTCCAACGTTGTGAACAACTACGTTCATGTTTCCGATAAGACGAGGGAGAAGGTTCAAGACGCAATAAGGGAACTTGGATATAGACCTAATGTTGCCGCGCAGAGACTACGTTCTGGGCGAACAGGAATGATTGCGCTTGCCGTTCCTAATATTTCGTGGCCTTATTTCGCAGAGTTAGCACATCTAATCCAACGAGAAGCTCAAGAGTTCGATCAAACACTCCTGATAGTTGAAACAAATGGCGTGCGAGATCGCGAACTGAAGGCATTAGAGGGCTTTAGACGAGATGTAATTGATGGGGTTATTTACTCCCCAATTGTGCTCACTGGTGACGAGCTACCGAAGATTGACGTACCGCTCGTGCTTTTGGGAGAAAAAATTTCAGATGTAGGATTCCCCCATTTCTCTGTCGATGGAGAAGCAGCCGGATATGCAATTGCGGAACATTTGTTGCAGTGCGGCGCTCGAAAGTTTGTCGTAGTCGGATCGTCTGCGACCGTGATGACTATGGGGCCTGGCCCTCAGCGGCGACGCGGCATAGAAAGAGCGCTCGAAGCAAACGGTTTGCGGCTCACCGCGGATTCAGTTGTGGAGTCACCATGGACATATGAAGGTGCGCACGACGCGTTAACTGCCTGGCTTACAACTCATGATCTACCGGACGCAATCATCGCACTAAATGACATAGCTGCCGCGGGTTCTGTGAGGGCGCTAGCAGACATTGGGGCTCGTGTTCCCGAGGATGTCTTAGTGACGGGCTGGGACGATACAGATGTGGCGTCGTACACGCTTCCCTCTCTAACGGCGATCAGCCCAGACAAGACGGCGATTGCAAAAAAGTCGGTTAGTGCACTCATGGAACTTATCAATACCGGAAATACTGATGCCAGTGAAGAAACGGTCGATTTTGAACTGGTAGTTAGAGAATCTTCGACTCGTCAAGCTGTTTGAAATGGTTGATGAAATACAAAGATGCCAAACTTTTTCGACTGGTTGTCCAAGCTCAATTTTAGGTTCTGAAACTGCTGCGGATCCGGACACGCGACGACCCTGCGAGGCGAAGCGTGTTGATATTTCAGTATTTCTAGAGAGGTAGACAGGGTAGGAACCGTAGTGAAAAAGGCGATTACGCCTACTATTGCAAAATTTCTTCGTTAATTCGTGAAAATAATTTCTATGGATCCAAGGTCGATTCTTCTGTGGGATGCTGAATCTTGTCCGACGAGGCAGCCATCGCATTAAGAATCAAGTAGTGTTCTAGTTTCTGGGACTTGTTGTTAGACTCAGCGGCATGACTTATCGACTACTCATGGTGTGTACTGGCAATATCTGCCGCTCCGCGATGGCCGAAGTTATCTTGAACGACCGCTTCGAATCTGAAGGTATTGATGCGGTTGTGGATTCCGCTGGCATTTCCGCCGAGGAGCACGGCAACCCGATCGACTACCGCGCCCAGAAAACTCTTCGCAGGGCGGGCTACGAGGTTCCCGACCACTTCGCGAAACAGGTTAAGGCCCATGAGATGGCCGACTACGACCTCGTTCTTGCAATGACTTCCAACCACATGAACTGGCTGGAATCGTTGGCGGACCGCGCAGGCGTGAACGTCATTGAGGATCCAGACGTGGGCGATCCGCACGCGACGGACATTCGCATGTTCCGTTCGTTCGATCCGGAGTTCGTCGAAAATCCGCCGAAGCGTCGCCGCGAACTCGACGTGCCCGACCCGTGGTACGGCGACCAGGATGACTTCGAGATCACCCTCGACACCATCGAATCCGCCGCCGACACGATCGTTCAACACGTGAAGGAACAGTTGGTAAAGTAGCGCCCTCGAAAATATTGAGGACGTGGCTTAGGAAACGCGAATGCCGCCAGCAGCTGGAAAATCTCGGTTGATCTACCTGATCCCGTTTATTGTGTTGGGGATTTTCCTGGGCATTTTTCTGATTGCTGTGATGCCTGGATCGCATGCGGATGAGCAGGACGCGGCTCCCGAGCCACGGTCCCCGAAGCTGGAAATGGAGGGCTTTGACCCCGGATCCATCATGTCGAATGACGTCTTTTTTGACACAACGACTATGGATCGGGACCAGATTTCTGCGTTCGTGAACGAGTGGAATGACGGCTGTCGTGAAGGTGCGGATGGCGCTCCGTGCCTGGCGGACTACACGGAGGACACGCCCACCTGGACTGCGGACGCTTTTTGCGCGGGTGATTTTGTGGGTGAACAGGGTGATTCTGCGGCCGCGATCATTGATAAGGCTGCGCAGGCGTGCCAGGTTAATCCGCAGGTTTTGTTGACGATCCTGCAGAAGGAGCAGGGTCTAATCACGGCGTCTGGTAGGCATCTGAATCAGGATAGGTACGCAATCGCGATGGGGTACGCATGTCCGGACGGGGGAGCGTGCGACCCGAAGTACATGGGTTTCGCGCGGCAAGTTTACAGCGCGGCGCGTCAGTTTCAGATGTATCGCCTGCAGCCCGCAATGTATGAGGTCGTTGCCGGGCAGGTGAATAACATCGCTTACAACCCTGATCCGGAATGTGGCAGTTCGGAAATCTACATCGAGAACCAGGCAACCGCAGGACTGTATAACTACACTCCCTACCAACCCACCGAAGCGACGCTAAAAGGAATGCCGGAACAGTGCTCATCGTGGGGAAACATGAACTTCTACGGTCTATTTCAGGCGTGGTTCGGGTCGGCTCGAGGATAGTTACTACACTGATTGAACGATGTTCACTTTCCAGTTTTGCGATGCGCTTACCAAAGTCTTGCCGGGTGAGAAACCACGTGCCGGCACTAAGTCTCTCAGTGGTCTTGTTGGAGAGACGCTGTCTTTTCAAACCGCCTGGATTGACTCCATGCCCAACGTGGAGCGTTCCGAAATCACCATTGCAGTAACGCCAATATTTGAGCGTGATACCGCTGACCAGGTGACCGCTGTGTCGGTGACGATCCGGGCTTTCCAAGTCGGCCTCGTACCTGCAAACATGCCCGCACCAGAAAATCCGGACGATGGATACTTCGTCACGGATCCAACTTTGCTTCCGGACATCCTGAACCCGCTTGACGTCGAAAATGCTGGCGAAGGCGAGGCCGACCCTACCGAGGCCGACCAAGTTTCAGACGAGGACGCTACGGTGAATGCCAACGCGCGCCGTCACAGCAGGAGCGTCATCGTCACAACGGAATCAAAGCATCGTGGTTGGAATTCGGCGTGGTGGGATGTAGTCGCGACGCCGCGGCTCATCGCCCTGGACGTGAAGGTTACATACCGTCAGCGGCATGGACACGACCTTTCCGACGAAGTTCAGCCACTTTGGCAAGACCGCATCGATGTTCACGTGGCTCCCGCTAAACTCCCGGCGCCGAAACTTCATAACGTTCAGTGGTTCCACGCTGATTCGCTCGCCAACTACTACGATGTCGAACCCTGGAGCGAACCGCATTGGAAAATCACCGAAGCGCACATGCGATCATGCGCCCGCATGCGTGTCAACACGATCCTGACGCCGGTGTGGACGCCGGCACTCGACGTTGCACCGGGCGTGTACCGCCGAAATGTGCAGCTACTCGACATCACCGACCGCGATGGCCGCTACGAGTTCGACTTTTCCAACCTCGACCGCTGGATCGACCTCCTACTTTCCAGCGGCCTCACGGGCGTCGAAGTCCCGCACCTGTTCACCCAGTGGGGCGCCAAATCAACCCCCAGATTCTGGATCCAAAATAACGAGGGCGAGCTTGAGCCACGCTTCGGATGGGACACCCCAGCAACAGCGCCTGAGTATCGCGAATTCTTAGAGCAACTCATCCCCGCCCTCCGAAAATATTTCAACGCGAAAATTGGTGAACGAAACGTTTGGTACCACGTTTCCGATGAGCCGGAACGACGCCACTTGGAGTCCTACGCGGCTGCCCGAAACATGGTTCTGGACCTGCTGGACGGCGCGCAGTTGATCGACGCGCTGGACGACCCGGATTTTCAGGATTACGTGCAGACGCCGGTGGTTGCGTCGAACTCGGTGCCGCATTTTCGCGCCCGCGGAATCAATCCGTCGTGGGTTTACTACTGCGTCGCGCAGTATGAGGGCGTTGCTAACAGGTTGCTCGCGCAGAATCCGGCGCGGCATCGGATGCTTGGGTTCCAGTTGTATAAGGGCAGGGCGGAGGGTTTCCTGCACTGGGCGTTCAACTTTTATAACACTCAGTTTTCGCTCGGGTCGTTGGATCCGTATCGCGACACCGCAGCCGGGGGAGGCTTCATTTCCGGCGACCCCTTCGTCGTCTACCCGGCCCCAGACGGTTCAGTTCTGGAAAGCCTGCGACACCGAATGCTTCGCGCCGCCTTCGACGACCTTGCGGCGTGCCAACTGGCGGAAAGTCGCGCAGGGCGGGAGGCCGTCCTCGCGGTCATTGATCCTGCCGGCGACCTGGACTACAACGCAGGATGGGTTGACGAACCTGAAATATTGCGCCGCCGCCAGAAACTGAACGAACTCATCGTGGGGGAGTAGTGCCAGATGGTCACTCCTCAAGCAGCGCGTACAGCCGTTTGAGCGATACTTTCTGCGAGGTGCCGAGCTCCTGCGCGAAGAATGAAACCCGCAGCTCCTCGATCAGCCATAGCGCGTGGTCCAACTCCCGCCGACGCGCCACTTCGTGCGGAGGAACCTGCGCCCGCGCCGACACGATCTCGGCCCCGATGTCCTTCACGGAACGCCACTTGCCCTCATCACGCGACAACGCATCCGCGGACTGGGAAGCCTTCTGAATCCGCATCCGATCTGCCTTCACAAACCGTGCCAAATGCGGCAACCACTGATACGGAACCTGCACCAGGAATCCGTCATAAACCAACCCGTTTGAATGTTCGCGCACGTCCTGTAGCAGTCGAATCATCGACGGCGAGGAAGCCTTTCGGATCTCTCGATCCAAATCAACGAACTCACTAAACGCGGCAACGGTCCAACCCAGGATTTGGTAGGTGCGATCCTCGATACGGTCCTGCACCCAGGCAGCCAGCTCATTGAAGGCTTCGCGCGAACGAATCTTGAACTCGGGCTTTTCATATTCACCCAGCAGAGACTGCACCGCCGCCAACTGCGCGTCA
>FZPS01000173.1_pt42 | contig 56643 bp, 50 predicted proteins | sample 1817821 | NCBI WGS metagenome assembly FZPS01 (sample SAMEA104158645, study PRJEB21678) | metagenome | place: Germany | collected 2015-04-21 | reverse complement strand
GCCGACAAGCTGGCCAATGCGGGTATAGACGATAAAAATAAGGAAAACTAGGAAGGGCAGCCTTCCTAGTTTTTTTGCAAAAATAATATAATTATCCCACGCGTTGACAACAGGCAAATTGTTAAATATAATTAAGTTGTTGGCTTGGAACCTTTAGTTGTGCCCGCGAGGAAGGGTGAAAGGGGGGATTGGCGGGATGATTAGATTTGAGAATGTCACGAAAAAATACGGTGACTTTACAGCAGTAGACAACTTGAATTTGGAGATCAATGCGGGAGAAATAGTCGTTTTAATAGGTCCCAGCGGTTGTGGTAAGACAACTACCCTGCGGATGATCAACCGTCTTATCGAACACACCGAGGGAACTATTTATATAAAGGACAGGGATATAACCACTGTAAACCCGGTAGAACTGCGCCGCAGTATCGGTTACGTTATTCAGCAGGTCGGTCTATTTCCCCACATGAGTATTGCCCAAAACATAGGCCTGGTGCCCTATTTGAAGGGCTGGCCAGAGGAGAAAAGAAGAAAAAGGGTTGAAGAGCTCCTGGAAATGGTGGGGATGTCCCCGGCTGAATTCTATGATCGGTATCCCCATGAGCTCAGCGGCGGCCAGCAGCAGCGGATAGGGGTAGCCAGGGCCCTGGCTGCCGATCCGGAGATAATACTGATGGATGAACCCTTTGGGGCCCTGGACCCCATCACCAGGGAAGTTCTCCAGGATGAATTGATGAAGCTGCAGGATGAGGTGAAAAAGACCATTGTCTTTGTGACCCACGATATGGACGAAGCCCTGAAGCTGGCCGACAGAATTGCCATTATGAAGGATGGCAAGGTCCTCCAGTATGACACACCGGAGGAGCTGATCCGCAACCCCGCCCACGGTTTTGTGGAGGAATTCATCGGCCGAGAACGGCTGCTGAAGCGGCCGGAATTAATAAAGGCTGGGGACATTATGATCAAGGATCCTGTTACCATTTCACCGGAACGAAGGTCCCTGCAAGCCCTGGAAAGAATGCGGACCCAAAAGGTGGATAGCCTCCTGGTGGTCGACAAGGACAACAAGCTCATCGGCCTGGTGACCATCAAGTACCTGCATCAGCACCTGGGTGAAGGGGAAAAGGTGGCCGATCTCATGCTGGCTAATCCTACCTCCATTAAGGAGGATGTCGATGTAAGTACCGTGTTGGCCCTCATGGCCCGGGAGCAGGTGGGTTACTTGCCGGTAGTAGACGAGGATAACCGCCTCAAGGGTTTAATTACCAGGGCCAGCCTCGTCAATGTTTTGGGAGAACGCTATTAGTCCGGGCTTGGGAAAGGAGGGGAGCCCGTGGATATATTCAGTTATTTGCTCAACAACCCAGATCGGGTCCTGGACCTGGCCATAGAGCACATGAAGCTAACGGGAATTGCCGTCAGCCTGGCAATTGTCATCGGTGTGCCCATTGGCATCTTCATCACCCGCTATAAAAAACTTGCTGCCCCCATGCTGGGGCTGGCCAGCATTGTCCAAACAATACCGAGTCTGGCCCTCTTTGGCCTCCTGATCCCCTTTCTGGGGATAGGGGCCAAGCCGGCCATAGTGGTCCTTTTCCTCTATGCCCTCTTGCCGATTATAAAGAACACCTATACAGGCATTGTGGGGGTATCCCCTGCCACTATCGATGCCGGGCGGGGGATGGGAATGACGGACATGCAGATTTTACGGATGGTAGAACTGCCCCTGGCCCTTTCGGTAATTATGGCCGGGGTAAGGGTCTCCGCCGTAATCAACATAGGTGTCACTACCATTGCCGCCTATATTGGTGCCGGTGGGTTGGGTCAACTCATTTTCACCGGGATTCAGCTGCACCGCAACCATATGATCCTGGCAGGGGCTATACCGGCCGCCCTGTTGGCACTGCTGGTAGATTTTCTCCTGGGGCGGATTGAACTGTGGCTGACCCCGAAAGGGTTACACAAATAAATTAAGAGGGGGGTATTGTCTAGATGCCTAAAAAGTGGACTAAGATATTGGGTGTAGTGTTGGTGGGGTTGTTGGTTATGGTAAGCCTGACCGCCTGTGGTGGCGGTGGTGGCGCAGGGGACGGTAAACCCGATACCATTGTAGTTGGTGGCAAAACCTATTCTGAGCAGTTCCTAATGGCAGAGATTCTTTCCCTCTTGATCGAGGAGAACCTGGGTGTAAAAACCGACACTAAGGTTAACCTGGGGACCTCAGTCCTATTTGAAGCTATGGCTGCCGATGAAGTTGATGTCTGCATCGAGTATACGGGAACCGGCCTCATGGCCATTTTGGGTAAGGATCTTGTCACCGACCCCGACGAAGTATATAATATTGTTGCGAAGGAATATGAAGAGCAGTATGGCATTAAGTGGCTGAAGCCCTGGGGCTTTAACAACACCTACGCCATGGTTATGCGCAGGGATGTGGCAGAGGAAATGAATCTCTCTTCCATCTCTGAGTTGGCAAAGGTTGCCGATCAGCTGGTCCTGGGCAGCTCTCACGAATTTGCCGAACGGGCCGATGGCGCCCCGGGCCTGCAGGAACACTATGGTTTCAGATTTAAAGAAGTCGTCAACATGGATCCGGCCCTGATGTATCAGGCTGTTGCCCAGGGAGAAGTCGATGTAATCAGCGGTTTTGCCACTGAAGGCCGGATTCCCGCCTTTGATCTGGTGGTCCTGGAAGACGATCAGCAATTCTTCCCGCCCTATCACGCTGCTCCCATTGTGAGGAAGGAAATTCTGGAAGCCTATCCTGAGCTGGAGGATGTTCTCAACCAGCTGGCGGATTTCTTTACCGATGAGAGCATGGCTGCCCTCAATGCCGAAATAGACGTCAATGGGCGGGAGCCCGATGAAGTAGCCCGGGAGTTCCTAACGGAAAATGGTTTTATTTAAGTGAGAGTAGCCCCTACCGTCCTGGAGGGCGGTAGGGGCTTTTACTTTCACCAAATAACTGCTGGGGGAGGGTGTGTTTATGGAAGCCGGAGTGCAAATATTTATTGCCATGACCCTGTATATAGCCATGGTCATTGCCATAGGAGTGTATTATGCAAAGGAAGCCAGTGCCAGCAGCCACAATTTCCTTATCGGTGGCCGCTCCCTGGGGCCCTTTGTAACGGCCATGGCGGCAGAAGCCTCCGATATGAGCGGCTGGCTGCTGATGGGGCTGCCCGGTGTTGCCTACTGGTATGGTTTGAGCGATGCCATTTGGACTGCCATTGGCCTCGCCATAGGTACCTACTTAAACTGGTTGTTTGTAGCCAAGAGACTCCGTGTCTACTCCCAGGTAGCCGGTGATGCCATTACCATTCCCGACTTTCTTAGCAACAGATTCAGGGAGGAGAAGAAGGTCATCCTCACCATCTCCGCCCTCTTTATCCTGGTATTTTTTAGTGTTTATGCAGCCAGCTGTTTTGTGACGGTGGGGAAATTATTCAGCACCCTCTTTAATACAAAATATGTCTACATGATGATGGCCGGGGCTATTTTTGTGGTCCTTTACACCTTTGTTGGCGGTTTTTTGGCCGAAAGCGCTTCGGACTTTATGCAGGCTTTGGTCATGGTTGCTGCCCTGTCGGCTGTCCTGCTCTTTGGCATATTCCATGCCGGGGGGATAGGGGCAGTAGTGGAAAACGCAAAATCAATACCCGGATTTTTTGATTTCTTTGGTATTGCCCAGCCCCAGGTTGTCGATGGCGTCCAGCAGGTCGGCGCCGACGGACAGGCCCTGTTTGGAGAGGCGGCACCCTATGGTTTTTTGACCATTATCTCCACCCTGTCTTGGGGGCTTGGGTACTTTGGCATGCCCCACGTCTTGCTTAAATTTATGGCTATAAATAACCCCGATGAATTGACCTTATCTCGGAGAATAGCCATGGTTTGGGTAATCATTTCCCTCATCGCAGCCGTTGCCATTGGTATCATAGGGCGGGTTCTCTACCCGACCAGGCTCCTCACTCAAAGCCTGGCCGAAAGCATTTTCATTGTCATGTCTACAAACTTTTTCCCGCCCCTCATTGCTGGTATTGTGATGGCGGGGATCCTCGCCGCCACCATCAGCTCTTCTGACTCCTATTTGCTCATCGCTGCTTCTGCCGTCTCCAAGAACATTTACCAGGGCATAGTAAAGAAAGACGCCAGCGACAGGGAGGTTTTGCTTGCTTCCCGGATTACCCTCCTTATAATTGCCCTGGTGGCCACGATCATTGCCCTGGATGAAAACAGTGTCATCTTTACCGTGGTTTCCTTTGCCTGGGCTGGCTTCGGTGCTACCTTTGGTCCCATTGTCCTTTTCTCCCTCTTCTGGAAAAGGGTCACGCGGGCAGGTGCCATTGCCGGCATGGTTACAGGCGGCAGCATGGTCTTTATCTGGAAACTCCTCGTTCGGCCTTTAGGTGGTGCCTTTGATATATACGAACTGCTTCCTGCATTCTTATTATCCTGCATTGCAATTGTAATCACTTCATATCTGACCCCGGAAGAAGGCAAGGAGATTCAGGGGGAATTCGAGCTTGTGAAAAATACTGCCGTATAAGGGTAATAAATTGCACAGCCTTCTACAGGCGTTTTGCCACAGTCCTTGACAGAACTGCCGGGAGATGTTATCATATGTATCCGGAAGAAAGAAATACTGGTGAGTAGACTGGATGACCGCAAGGGCAGGTGCCGAAAGGCCGCCCTTGAGGAAAGTCCGAGCTCCGCAGGGCAGGGTGCTGGGTAACGCCCAGTGGGGGTAACCCCAAGGATAGTGCCACAGAAACATACCGCCTGGTCTCTGTTGTCAAACAGGGTCCCGGTAAGGGTGGAATGGTGAGGTAAGAGCTCACCAGCGGTTAGGCGACTAACCGGCTCGGTAAACCCCACCTGGAGCAAGACCGAATAGGAGGGGGATGAAGTTGCCCGCTGATCCCTCGGGTAAGGTCGCTGGAGGTACCAGGTAACTGGTATCCTAGATAGATGGTCATCTTCGACAGGACTCGGCTTACAGGTCTACTCGCCAAAATAAATAGCATGGGGCTGTAGCTCAGCTGGGAGAGCGCCTGAATGGCATTCAGGAGGTCAGGGGTTCGACTCCCCTCAGCTCCACCAAAAGGCAAAGCCCGAACCTTTTACGATGGCAGAAAGGTTCGGGTTTGTTTTTATCTACAATAATGCTTTAAGACATTGAAGTTGTTATTGCATTTTCACTTTAGGTTACAAAGTGAGCTGGGAATTTTCCCCTGCACTCTCGACCAACAGACGCTTTCGCAAATGGCTCTCCAAATCCTTTTATCTTAACCAATAATTCGCTAAATTCCAACTGCTCTCCTTCCATCTGTATTAGATGGGATTTTTTTGGATTGGGTTAATTAGCCTGGCGGCGAGCCACTTTCGGGCTTGCCTAACAGAACGATACTGGCTATTTTTGCTAGGCCTTTTGGGGAGGGTCTGATTGCCGGTTTGTTGAACCCGTTATTTGTAAAGAGAGTAAAAGCAAGATGGTCACCAAGAAGAGATACACGGAGTGAAGAGGCTCCTCGTGCAGGAAGTAAGAAAGGCACTAGGGAACCAATTTTTCTCTCTTGCGTCTGACTATAGCAAAGGAAGATTGAGGGGATATATTATGGCCTATTGGGGTAAGGTTTTGCTGGTTGATGATGATCCAAATGTACTGGAATTGGTTAAGCTATATGGGGAAAGGGAAGGGTTTGAGGTCATTGGCATAGATCACGGCGACCTGGCCCTGCCTGCCTTTGACCGGGAGAATCCCGATGTGGTGATCCTCGATATCATGCTGCCCGGCAAGGATGGCCTCACCCTGTGCCGGGAGCTCAGGGCGATACGCATGGTCCCCATCATCATGCTGACGGCTAAGGGGGAAGAAGCAGACCGGGTTCTGGGGCTGGAAATGGGGGCCGATGACTATGTGGCCAAACCCTTCAGCCCCCGGGAACTGGTGGCCCGGATCAAGGCGGTCCTCCGCCGGAGCCAGGCCATGGACCCGGACAAGGAATGGCGGCTGAAATACCCCGGCTTGGAAATCCAGGCCGATATAAGGACCCTTTTGGTGGCGGGTATGAAAACGGAAGTAACCCCCCGGGAGTTCGATCTCCTCTATTTCCTCGCCCAGAATCCCCGCCGGGTCTTCACCCGGGAGGAACTGCTGGCGGCCGTTTGGGGCTACGACTATTTCGGCGATCAGCGGACGGTAGACGTGCATATCCGCAGGCTGCGGAAAAAGCTAGAGCCCTTAAAGCACGAGTACCTGACCACGGTGTGGGGGGTAGGATACCAGTTTACACCTCCTCTTGAAGGAGGAGAAAAGAGGTCGTGAAAAAAAATGTCCGGTCCGGTGGGGATGTTTATAGGCTGTTTCTGGATAGCACCCGCCGGTTTTTCTCTAAAGTAACGGGACTGATCCAGGAACAGTTCAACAAGAATATATATACCCGGATCCTCTTTACCAACGTGACGGCCTTTGTCGTTGCCCTCCTGGCCATGTCCTTTTTGGCCGGCCTTATGGTGCGCCAGGTAACCTATGCCCAGGCGGAACAGGAGTTACTGCGCAAGGCTAAACGGGTAAACTATGCTCTCCTCCAGCAGGTGAACCCGGCCGGGGAGGCCGGTGGTGAAGACCAGAAGAGGCAGGAATTGCTGAAGTTTTTGGCCGATACCTTTGATGCCCGGATCACCATCTTTGACCTGGAGGGGACCATCCTGGGCACCTCGGCGGAGCAGGAAGTAGTGCCGGGGAGCAAGGTCGAGGAAAGATTTGTAAAAACCATCGCTGCTGGCGAGACGGCCGCGACCCGGTCGGTGGACCGGGAAACGGGTCAACTGGTCTTCAATGCCCTCGTTCCCATGGGGAAGGAAGATGAGGCTATAGGATTTGGCATTCTGCTGGAGGCAAAACCGGCCAGCCTCGACCTGGCCCTGAGCAAAACCCGCCTCTACCTGGTTGTGGGCGGGATGATCATCCTGGTTGTTATCATTATCCTTTCCGTTTACCTGGCCATGCACATCTCCCGCCCCATTTCCCGCCTGGCGACCACCGTGGCGGAGATCAGCCGGGGCGGCGATGTCAGCATTGAAGAGGATCCCCTGGATGAAATCAACACCCTGGCCGGGCAGCTGAAAAAATTGGCCCTGAGGCACCAGCTGATCCTGGCTGAAAGCCGCCGGACCGAAGAAGAGAGGGCCCGCCTCTTTGCCGAGATCTCCCACGAGCTGAGGACCCCCCTGACAACGGTCCAGGGCTTTGTCGAGGCCATCCGGGACGGCATTGTCCAGGACACCCCTTTGCGGGAGCGGTATTTAGACACCATTTACACCCAAACCCTGCACATGGCCAGGCTGGTTGACGATCTACTGGCCTTGAGCCGCCTGGAAAGCGGCAATTTCACCGTGGAAAAAGTGCCCCTGGATCTGGTGGCCCTGGCCCAGGGTGTGGCTGTGTCCATGGAGGCGGCGGCCCGGGAGAGGGGGACCTCTATTCTCTTTGAGAAGAAGGCCGACAGGGCCAGGGTGCTGGGCGACGCCGATCGGATGGAGCAGATTATCAGGAACCTGCTGAAAAATGCCATTGCTGCTACTGAAAAGGGCACCATCAGGGTGAGGGTGGCAGCCCGGCAGGGGGAAGAAGCAGTATTGACTATAGAGGACAACGGCATAGGTATAGCCCCGGAAGATCTCCCCCATATCTGGGAGCGCTTCTACCAGGCCAGGAATCGGCCCGATGCCAAGGGAAGCGGTTTGGGCCTGGTGATTGTGAAGAAACTAGTCCAGCTCCAGGGGGGCAAGATAGATGTGGCGAGCCGGTTGGGGGAAGGGACCACCTTCACAATTACCTTTCCCCTCCTGGACCAGTCGGGGTAGAGAACAATCTAGGCATAATTGTACAACCACCAGCTTTAGCGGCGGCTGGTGGTTTTTTCTTTGTAACAATTGTTAACAATTCAGCAATAAATCCTTGTTTTTTCGCAAAGGGCAGGTAATAATTCTCAGCTATAATTAAGCAAAAGCAGAAGAGAGAGCAAGACAGCAATTTTTCCCTGCAGTTGAGGAGGAGAGACCAAATGAAGGCGACGAGTACTGTCCGCAGAATCGATAATCTGGGTCGCATCGTAATTCCCAAGGAGGTTCGGAGGACCTTGCGGATTAGGGATGGAGATCCCCTGGAGATTTTTGTGGCCCGGGAAGGTGAAGTGGTCCTAAAGAAATATTCCCATATTAAGGAATTGGAAGATTTAGCCCAGGAATATGCCGAGGCCCTGGCGGCGGTCCTTGGGCACATTGCCCTTATCTCCGACCGGGAGAAAATAGTGGCCGTCGCCGGGGGACCGAGGAAATACTTTTTACAGAAGCGCATCGGCCCCCCTGTTATCGAGGCGATGGAGGAAAGGAGGGCGTTCCTCCTTTCCTGGCCTGACCGGAAGGCAGGCTACAGGATCTTCCGGGAAGAGGAGGGAGAGTGCCGCTATTCCCAGCTGGCCATCGCCCCCATTACAAGCGATAGTGAGCCCATGGGGGCAGTTATTCTGGTTTCCGGGCGGCCGGGGGTAGAGTTTGGCGAACTGGAGGTAAAATCGGCCCTCACCGCCGCTTCCATTCTGGCAAAACAGATGTAGCATTGACAGCAGTTGGAAGGGCGTTGACCGGGTGCCGGCAGGCCAGCGGCCGGGCGTAGGAAAAAGAACAATAAACTATTTTGGGCAGAACCCCCTGGTGTAAAGGAAGTTACACCAGGGGGTGTTCTTTCACGGGGGTCTGTGAGGGTGTTCTTCTTAGCAGGCATCGGCCCCTTCTTACTCCTTATACTGGGAACCGACCACCGCAAGGATTTATAAAAAAATTATTAAACTATTGACAGCAGGGGAAAATAGGTGTACGATTAGAACACATATACCCCGTGGGGGTAGAAGGGAGGTAAGATGGGCCATGGCAACGACAGAAAAATACGATGTAACAGGGATGACCTGTGCGGCCTGTTCTATTGCAGTGGAGCGCAGTGTAAAAAAGGTACCGGGAGTGGAAGAGGTCAGCGTCAATCTACTGACCAACAGCATGCAGGTGACCTACGATGAAGGGCAGGTTTCTGCCGCCGATATAATAGCGGCGGTAACCGATGCCGGATACGGAGCGGCATTGAAGGCTGAACCGGGAGCAAAAGGAGCGGCAAAGGCCGAGGCGGCTGAAAACCCCCTCCTCGAGGAAGCTGAAGAGCTGAAGGAGCGGCTGATAGCCTCCCTCCTCTTTATGCTGCCCTTGATGTATGTCTCCATGGGGGAAATGTTCAATTTGCCCCTGCCGGCCTTTGTAACGGGCAGGGAAAACGCTGTTTCCTTTGCCTTTCTACAGTTTTTACTGACCATACCCGTTATCTTTGTCAACCGCAAGTTTTTTACCGTGGGCTTTAGGACCCTTTTCAAGGGACAGCCCAATATGGATTCCCTCATTGCCATCGGCTCCGGGGCCGCCCTGATCTATGGCATCATTGCCATTTTCCGCATGAGTCATGGTTTGGGGGCCGGCGACTGGGCCCTGGTTGAGAGATACTACCACGATCTCTATTTTGAATCGGCAGCCATGATCCTCACCCTCATTACCGTAGGGAAATTCCTGGAGGCCCGGTCCAAGGGGAAGACCTCCGAGGCGATAAAGAGATTGATGGACCTGGCGCCAAAGATGGCCCGGGTGGTGAGAAACGGTGAGGAAGAACTGATTCCGGTGGAATTGGTGGAGGTGGGGGATATAATCAGCATCAAGCCGGGGGATTCCCTGCCTGTAGATGGGGTAATCATCGAGGGGCACTCCTTCGTCGATGAGTCTGCCTTAACCGGTGAGAGCATTCCGGTGGAAAAGCAGGTGGGAGACCGGGTGAGCACGGCCACCATTAACCAGGGAGGGGCCTTTAAGTTCAGGGCGACCCACGTCGGCGCCGATACCACCCTGGCCAAGATAATTGCCCTGGTGGAAGACGCCAGTGCCACCAAGGCGCCCATTGCCCGGCTGGCGGATAAAATCAGTGCCGTCTTCGTCCCCATAGTGATTGCCATTGCGGTGCTGGCAACGGCGGCCTGGCTCCTTGCCGGGGCCAGCTTTGAATTTGCCCTCTCCATGGGCATAACGGTGCTGGTTATTTCCTGCCCCTGTGCCCTGGGCCTGGCGACCCCCGTTGCCATTATGGTTGGTACCGGGAGAGGAGCAGAAAAGGGCATCCTGGTAAAGTCCGCCGAGGCTTTGGAGATCTTGCACCAGGTGCATACCGTTGTCCTGGACAAGACGGGAACCCTGACGGAAGGCAAACCCCGGGTAACGGATCTGGTCCTGGCCGAAGCCGGTACGGAGGAGGAATTCCTGGCCGTTGCCCAGGCCCTGGAGAAGAATTCCGAGCACCCCCTGGCCAAGGCCATTATGGCCTATGCCGGGGAGAGGAATATCCCGGAAAGGGAAATAACGGGTTTTAAAGCCGTCGCCGGCAAGGGAGTAGAAGGTTATATAGACGGTGTCTTATATGCGGCGGGGAATGAGAAATACATCAGTGAAAAGGGTGTTGACACCGGAACTGCGGCCCAATGGGCGGAGCGCTTTTCCCGGGAGGGGAAAACTCCCCTCTACTTTGCCCGGGGCCAGTCCCTCCTGGGAATCATTGCGGTGGCCGATGTCCCTAAACCCACCAGCCGCCAGGCCGTGGAAAGGTTTAAAGAAATGGGCATTAGGGTAGTGATGCTGACGGGGGATAACAAGAGGACGGCGGAAGCTGTCCGTGCCCAGCTGGGCATAGATGAAGTTATCGCTGAAGTACTGCCCCAGGAAAAGGAGGAAAAGATCCGGGAGCTGCAGCAGGGGGAACGGAGGGTGGCCATGATCGGTGATGGGATCAACGATGCCCCGGCCCTGGCCAGGGCCGATGTGGGGATCGCCATCGGCGCCGGCACCGATGTGGCCATCGAGGCAGCCGATATAGTTTTGGTCAAGAATGATCTGATGGATGCTGTGGGGGCAATAGAGCTGTCCCGGGCAACGATTAGAAACATCAAGCAGAACCTTTTCTGGGCCTTTTTCTACAACAGCTTGGGGATCCCCCTGGCTGCGGGTCTCTTCTACCCTGCCTTTGGCATCAGGCTGGTGCCCATGATGGGGGCAGCGGCCATGAGCCTGAGTTCCTTCTTCGTCGTTGCCAACTCCTTGCGCCTGCGCCGCTTTCAGCCATCGGCGGTCAAGGTAGCCCCTGCTGTTGAAGGGGAGAGGAAAGAAGGTATAGAGCCAGGGTTAAAACCGGCACAAATCTACAATAATAAGGGAGGGCTTAGGATGGAAAAGGTAATGAAAATTGAGGGAATGTCCTGCAACCACTGTAAGATGCGGGTGGAAAAGGCTTTGAACGCCCTGGAGGGGGTTCAGGCCGAGGTAAATCTGGAGGAGAATGCTGCCCGGGTGTCATTGGCCAGGGACGTGGCCGATGAAGTATTAAAACAGGCGGTTGAAGAAGCAGGTTACGAAGTTGTCGCCATTGAGAAGGCCTAAGATGAGGGCAGATAAGGAAGCTGTATTGAGAAAACTGCGGACCGTGCAGGGGCAGATCGCCGGCCTTATCAAGATGGTGGAAGAGGACCGCTACTGCATTGACATCTCCAACCAGATTCTGGCCTCCATAGGGATCTTGAAAAATATCAATAAAGAGGTCCTGGACGCCCACTTGAAACACTGTGTCATGGAGGCCTTCGCTTCCGCTGACCAGGAGGCCAAGGAGCAGAAGGTTGCCGAGATAATCAAGGTAATAGATAAGCTTGCCTGAAACTATTGAATGTCTCGAGGGTAGCCCGCCAATAACTCCGGTTAATTTGAAACTTTTTCCCTCAATCGGCGTCTATACAAGTAAACTTACAATTTTAGGGAGGGATACCCTTGAAGCAAAAATTCAGTAAGGTTAGTTTTGTGGTGCTCCTCTTGCTGACAGTTGCCATGGTGGCTCCTGTCCAGGCCCAGGCTGCTGAAGCAGTCAAAACCATTACCACTTACGGCGAAGCCCAGCTTGCGGCAGCGCCGGATCAGGCCACTGTTACCTTTGGTGTCGATACAGAGGCCGCGACAGCCCAGGAAGCCCTGCGGGCCAATGCAGAAAAGATGAACCGGGTCATCGCCGCCTTAAAAAAACAGGGCCTCCCTGAAGGGAACATCCGCACTTCGGGCTTCAGCCTCTATCCCAACTACGAATATGTCCGGGAAGGAAACCGGGATGTGCGCCGCCTGGTGGGCTACCGGGTCAACAACGGTGTCTGGGTTGTCACCACCGATCTGGAAAAGCTGGGCCAGCTGATTGACAATACGGTAGCGGCGGGGGCCAATGTAGTCTCGGGGATTTCCTTCAGCATACAAGATACAGAAAGGCTGGAGGGGGAAGCCCTGGCCCTGGCGGTAAAACATGCCCGCAGCAAGGCGGAAGTTCTGGCCGGGGCTGCCGGGGGCAGGATCACCGGGATCGTCACTATTGGGGAAGGCGGCGGCGTAGGTTTTGAGCCCCTGCGGGTGGAAAGGGCGGCCCTGGATGCAGCCGCTGGCAGCACGCCCATTGAACCTGGCCAAATCCAGCTCACCAGCAGGGTTCAGGTGACCTTTAGCTTTGAATAGCTTACATTGTTTGCAGGCCAACCGGGCCTGCATTTTTTATGTGCTGCCTTTGGCTTCCTTGCCCGGGGAGGCCGGCCGGATATGCCCTTGTGGGAGTTCTTTAAATCGGCAGAAGGTTGATGTTAGAATGACTTTGTTAAAACATTGACATAATGATAAAACTATTATAGAATGGAGAGGACAGTGCGCTGTTATATTCCAGTAAGATATCATCTTGTGAAAGGTGGAACAAAATTTGCGCAAAGGATTTACTAAACTACTATCAGTACTCCTCGTAGTAGGTATGGTCCTTTCTTTGACAGCATGTGGAACAGAAGAAACCCAGACAGGCAGCAGTTACGATGTTGTAGTCGTTGGCGCAGGTGGTGCCGGTCTTTGTGCAGCTATAGAAGCCAAGGTTCATGGGGCAGAAAATGTGCTCTTAATTGAGAAGATGCCCTTTGCTGGTGGAAATACCCTGCTTTCCTGGGCTGAGCTTGCTTGTGCTGGCAACTGGCTGCAGATTGAACAGGGCATCGAAGACAGTAATGAACAATTTGCCAAGGAAATGTGGGAAGGTGGAGGAAAGGTAGCCCGCAAGGAAATGGTTGACATTGTTGTCAACAATGCCCTCGATGCCGCCCTGTGGTTGAGGGACGAAATTGGGGTTGTATACCAGGACTACCTCGTCCACGAAGGTGGCCACAGTGTGCCCCGTGCCGTTGAGCCTGTGGATTTAGGGCCGGGCATGATTTATCCCTTGCTTGATAAGGCAGAAGAACTTGGTGTAGAAATTCTCTATGACACAAAGGCAGAAGAATTGCTGGTAAATGATGAGGGTAGGGTTATTGGTGTTCAAGCAACCAACCAAGAGGGGGAAGAAGTTACTTTCTTTGCAGAAAAGGGTGTAGTCTTGGCCACCGGTGGCTTTGGCGCCAATGTGGAAATGCGGCAAAAATACAACACCCGGTGGGAAACCCTCGACGAAAGTGTCCAGACCACCAACTCCCCCGCTGCCACAGGGGACGGAATTGTAATGGCAGAAAAAATTGGTGCCCAGCTGGAAAACATGGAGCATATCCAACTTTATCCCTTCAATAACCCCATGACAGGGGTGTTTTACGGGATTGAAGCTCCCAGCTGGAGCGGCGAAGGTATAGTCTATGTAAACCAGGATGGTAAGAGGTTTGTCAATGAAGTCGGCATGCGGGACGAACGGGCCGAAGGTATCCTTGCCCAGGGTGGTGTGGCCTACGCCATTTACAACCAGGAGGTGGCCGACAGGCTCAATCTCGAGGAAATTTATGCCGATGAATATGCACAGTGTCTGGCCGATGGCGTCTTCTACAAGGCAGATACTCTGGAAGAAATTGCCGAATACTTCGATATCAACGCAGAAAATTTAGTAGAGACCATGGAAAAGTATAATGAATATATGAAGGCTGGCCACGACCCGGAATTTGGCCGCAAAACCAGTATGGTTCCCATGGAAGAGGGCCCCTGGTTTATTCTGAAGGGTGTTGTATCGGTTCACCACACCATGGGCGGTGTCATGATTGACACAGAGGCCCGGGTTATCAATACCGAAGGGGAAATCATCGAAGGCTTGTATGCTGCTGGTGAAGTGACGGGCAGTGTCCACGGCAACAACCGGGTAGGTACATGTGCCATTTCCGATATCGTTGTCTTTGGAAGAATTGCCGGTAAAAATGCTGCCCAGGGCATATAATGCAGCAGGCTGGCTTTCCAAAACGCCCGTAACTGGTTAAGAACAGCGCCATTGTCAACACCCCCCTTGTGGGCCTAGAAAAGGGCCCACAAGGGGTTTTTCTGTTAAACGGAACCCAGTCCTGCCCCTCCCCTTCCCAGGAAGCTGTCAAATGCTGCCAAAGATCTTCTTCGAGGCAGGTTTTTTCCCATGGACGGAGAATAGACTATTTCATGGGATTTTCTTCCCAGTTCCAGAGGAGAAAACTGGTCCTGCCCCCCTGGGGCGCTACCAAAGGAGGAGGAGACCATGACCAGGATTTGGCTCCCGGCGCTGATCTTGGTTTTCATCCTTTCCCTACCCGTGCAGGCTAGTTCCCAAGAGGTGAAGGTAATCCTTGATGGAAAGGAACTTGGCCTGGAACCCCCCGCCCGGGTTGAAAAAGGGCATGTCCTTGTCCCCGTGGCCTCTTTTCTGGCGGCCCTGGGTGGTGAGGTTGTTTGTGAGGGGGAAGGGGGAGAAGTTATTGGCCGCTGGGAGGATATAGAACTGGTTATTCCCCTGGGTTGTACCGAAATAATTGTCAATGGCGAGGAAAGGGAGCTCGCTGTTCCGGCAAAATCTGTTGCCGGTTGTATCTATATTCCCCTGCGCCAGCTGGCCGATGTCCTGGGGGGGAACCTGACCTGGAATTGTGCTTCCGGAACCCTTTTCTGGGACACGGCCTGCCAGGAGGAGCCCGCGGAGAAGGAAAAGATCAGCATCAATTCTGCTTCGGCCCAAAAATTGCAGGAAGCGACGGGGATAGACGAGGGCCTGGCCCGGGCCATAGTTGAGTACCGGGAATTAAAGGGCCCCTTCTGGCGGATTGAAGACTTGCTCCAGGTACCCGGCATCGATGAACGGGTCTTAGCCACCCTGAAGGATAAGGTGACGGTGGCCTATGAAGAAAGGGGGCTGGCATCCTGGTACGGTGCCAGGTTCCAGGGCCGGCGTACGGCCAGCGGGGAGATATTTAATCAGGAGGAACTGACGGCAGCCCATCGCCAACTGCCCTTTGGTACCTATGTCAGGGTTTATTGTCCTTCTACAGGCAAGGAGGCTGTAGTGCGGATCAATGACCGGGGACCCCACATTTCCGGTCGGATAATAGATCTTTCCCGGGGTGCGGCCGATGCCATCGGTTTGCGGCCCTACGGCGTGGCAGAGGTGATAGTGGAGGTAATGGGGAAGCAGGCAGATTAAGACGGCTTCCCTTTTCTCTTTTGGCTATTTGGGGATGTCATGCCTTAAACCCTAATCCGGTAAAAAGAAAGGAAACTGGAAGGGAGGGAAGGGTTTCAGATTGTCCCTGTTCCGGAGGAATGACGATAATTTCGGCTGTATATACTAGCAAAAAGGGGCGGAGCCGAGATAAAGGATACTGGAAGGGTGTGAAAGAGGGAGCTGGTTAAAATTCACCGGGAAAGAAAGGGGGCAATATCATGTCAGAACTGATTACGGGAAGGGAAAAGAGGCTGGAAATCCTGAAGGGGATCATTAAGGATCTCCATGCCGGAGGGGATCTGGAGGAGCTGAAGGAAAGGTTTGCCCGCCTGCTCCGGGACGTAAGTCCTACCGAAATTGCCGAGATGGAACAGCGCCTGATCGAGGAAGGCATGCCCGAGGAAGAGGTAAAGAGATTGTGCGACGTCCACGTGGCTGTTTTCAAGGATGCCCTCGATGAGAGGGTGGATCCCGATTCTATTCCCGGCCATCCGGTACATACCTTCCGCCTGGAAAACGAAGCTCTGCGGCAGGTTGTGGCCGAAATGGAGGCCCTCCTGGCCGGCCTGGAAGGGGAAAAGGGAGTCGACTGGGGCAAGCTGGAAAGGACTTTGAAGAGGCTCCAGGAGGTAGAAAACCACTACCTGCGCAAGGAATTCCAGCTCTTTCCCTACCTGGAAAAGCATGGCATAACGGGGCCGCCCAAGGTCATGTGGGCAACCCACGATGATATCAGGGCCCTCTTCAAGAAGGTGCACAATGCCCTGGTGGCCAGGGACAGGGATACGGTGCTGGCCGAGGGGAAGCTGCTCCTGGAAGCCATGTCCGATATGTTTTACAAAGAAGAAAAAATCCTCTTCCCTATGGCCCTGGAAACCCTTTCCGAGGGGGAATGGGCGGAAATAAGGGAGGGGGAATTGAGCATCGGCTATTCCCTGGTAACTCCGGGAGACGACTGGCAGCCCTCCCCTGAAGTTCTGGAAGAGCTGGCAGGGGGTGCCGGGGCCGGGGAAGGAAGGGAGCAGCTTAAGCTGGACACCGGTGTCCTGACACCGGAACAGCTCAACCTTGTCTTAACCCACCTGCCCTTTGATATCTCCTTTGTCGATGAAAAGAACAAGGTCCGTTATTACTCCCAGGGGAAGGAGAGGATCTTCCCCAGGAGCCCAGGCATCATCGGCAGGGATGTCCAGAATTGTCACCCACCCGGCAGCGTCGATGTGGTAAACAAAATTGTTGCCGCCTTTAAAGAGGGTAAGGAAGATACGGCCGAATTCTGGCTGGAAACGGGAGGCCGGTTCATCCATATCCGTTACTTTGCCGTCCGGGACCAGAAGGGTACCTACAGGGGAGTCCTGGAAGTGGTGCAGGACGTAACCGGCATACGGCAGCTGGAAGGGGAGCGGCGCCTGCTCCAGTGGTAGGGACGGAGTCTTTTCTGGTGCCTGCTCCAGATTTACCCGATGCAACTATTGGGAGGGAGATTACGTGGGCAGTCAACGTCGGGAAGGGATACTTTCCCTGCTGGCCAAGAGCAAAAAACCGGTGACGGGCAGTTATCTTGCCCGGCATTTTGGCGTGAGCAGGCAGGTAATTGTCCAGGATATAGCCCTCCTCCGGGCCCGGGGCCTTGATATTGTGGCCACCGCCCAGGGTTATATCTTTGGACAAGCCCAGAAGCGGTCAACGGCTACCCGCCGCCTGGCCTGCCGCCACGCCCCTGGCGAGACCCGGTCTGAACTCCTTGCCCTTGTGCAGGCAGGCTGCCGGGTGGTGGACGTAATTGTGGAGCATCCCCTGTACGGGGAAATCAGGGGGCTGCTATTGCTGGAAACGGAAGCTGACGTAGAGGATTTTATTGAGCGCTACAACAACCAGGAAGCCCTCCTCTTATCAACCCTGACCGGCGGTGTCCACCTCCATACCATCGAGGCCGATGATCCGGCAGTTTTCCAGGAGGTAGAGGGCAGGCTCAGGGAGCTGGGGTTTCTTTTGGAAGAAGGGGAATAACAGGCAGTTGACAAGACACCTGGCAAGACATATACTTTAGGTAGAGTAAGAGGAAAGAAGGTCAAAACATTGAAAATCAGGGATCTTGTCTACGGGGCTTTGCTCACTGCCTTTTCCCTCTTAATTCCTATTGCCTTTGGCAGCTATCTGCGGGTTTTCATTCCCCCCTTTTCGGCCACCCTGGCATCCCATGTCCCGGTCATGATTGCCATGCTGATTAACCCCCCCGTGGCCCTTTTGGTGGGGGCCGGGTCGGCCCTGGGCTTTCTGCTGATTATGGGGCCGGTGGTAGCGGCCCGGGCGGCAGTGCACATGCTCTTTGGTTATGTGGGGGCTGTTCTCCTCAAGCAGGGCTGGTCCTATCCATGGGTGCTGCTGGTTACCGCCCCCATCCACGCTTTAGGGGAAGCCCTGGTGGTCCTGCCCCTGGGTTTTACCCTCTACCAGGGCCTTTATATCGTTGGCTTTGGCACCCTCCTCCACCACGGGCTCGATGCCCTGATCGCCTTCTTGGTGGTAAAGGCCATTAGTTTAAATTTTAGTCTTGGACATCTCAACTAGAGATAAGACAAGGACTTCTTAAAAACCTGGCCCCCAGGGCCGGGTTCTTTAATGGGCCGTTTAAATGCCGTAAAATTGTAAATATTGGGCGGAGCTTCTGTCGGAGAAGTAGATATTTTTCCTTTCTTGAAAAGGGAAAGGGCAGGAGGGGGGCGAATATAAGGATGCAGAAAACACTACAGGCAGTGGTACCAGCCATGCCCCCAGGACAATTGCAATGGTTGTCCAATTGGCGGCTTAAATTTAAAAATAAGTTAAAAATTTAACCAAAAAATATTTCAAATTTAACCCAATTTAAGAAGGAGTTTAATCTTTCAAGACCGAAAATATAAGCTGGTATACAAGTTATAAAATTTTCTTCAGAGAATCCTTTACCAATACACCAAGGGGGAGGAATGCCAGGAATAGGGCGCAAGGGGAACAGGGGACAAAGACCAGGAATTTGGCTGAGGGAGGTGTTTTGTTTTGGACCTGAGCAGGGAAACGGTCCTGAAGATGTATGAAACCATGGTCACCATCCGCCGCTTTGATGAGACGGCGGCCCAGATGGCCCGGGAAGGCATCATCTACGGGAGCTTTCACACCTATGTGGGCGAGGAGGCAATTGCCGTCGGGGTCGCCTTTAATCTGAAGGATGAAGATGCCATTGCCTCTACCCACCGGGGTAATGGTCACTTTATTGCCCGGGGCGCCGATTTGAAAAAAATGTTTGCCGAGTGCCTCGGCAAGGGCAATGGCTACTGCAAGGGCAAGGGCGGCAAGATGCATTTGGCCATGCTGGAACCAGGCTTTATAACTGCCAACGGCATTGTGGGGGGAGGATTGCCCATCGGGACGGGTTTTGGCCTCCACTTCCACATGAAAAAGAAGGACAATGTCAGCATTGCCTTCTTTGGCGACGGTGCCGCCAACCAGGGGGCTTTTCACGAGTGTGTGAACATGGCAGCCGTCTGGAAGCTCCCGGTGGTCTATATCTGCGAAAACAACCAGTATGCCATCTCCACTTCCGTCAACGAGTCCCTCTCAGCTGAACACGTGGCCGACAGGGGAGTAGGCTATGGCATTCCCGGCGTCCTGGTCGATGGCAACGATGTCTTTGCCGTCTATGAGGTAGTCGGAGAGGCTGTAAAGAGGGCCCGCCGGGGCGAAGGTCCTTCCCTCATCGAGTGTGTAACCTATCGTTACCGGGGGCACCACGAAGGGGATATCCAAAACTACCGGACGGAAGAAGAGATAGAAGAGTGGAAGAAAAAGGATCCCATCAAAAGGGTGGAGCGGGCCCTCATCGATACCTACGGCGTAGAACCCGAGGAGCTGGAGCGGATTAAGGAGCAGGTGGAAGAAAGAATACAGGAAGCAGCAGAGTATGCCAAGAACAGCCCCTGGCCCGAACCGGAGACCCTGATGGAGGATATCTATGCCAAAGAGGAAGAGGACGGTGTCGTAGTATGAAAAACATGACTTATAGGGATGCCATTAAGGAAGCTGTTCGGGAAGAAATGCTGCGGGACCCCGATGTTTTCATCATGGGTGAAGACGTCGGCGTCTTCGGAAACGTCTTTAAGGTATTCTGGGGCCTTTACGACGAATTCGGACCTGAGCGGGTCCGCAGCACCCCCCTGTCGGAGATGGCCATTGCCGGTGCCGCTGTGGGTGCAGCCTGCCTGGGCAGCAGGCCGGTGGCCGAGATCATGTACATCGATTTCATGACCGTCTGCCTCGACCCCATCATCAACCAGGCAGCCAAGCTCTGCTACAACAGCGGCGGACAAATCAAATGCCCGGTGGTCATCAGGACCCAGGGCGGGATCGGCAAATCCAAGGGGAGCCACCACTCCCAGAGCTTAGAAGCCTGGTTTGCCCATACCCCGGGCCTGATCACCTGCATGCCCTCCACCCCGGCCGATGCCAAGGGCATGCTCAAGGCAGCCATCCGGAGCAACAATCCGGTCATCTTTATTGAACACAAGCTCCTCTATGCTACCGTGGGCCCCGTTCCTGAAGATGAAGACTACATTGTGCCCCTGGGCAAGGGGGACGTCAAGGTAGAAGGGGACGACGTCACCATCGTTGCCACCTCCTACCAGGTGGTCAATGCCATCAAGGCCGCCAAGATCCTGGAGGAAAAGGGCATTTCCGCCGAGGTCGTTGACCCCAGGACTCTCTATCCCCTGGATGAAGATATAATTGTCAACTCGGTTAAGAAGACGGGTAAGGCCGTCGTCGTCCAGGAAAGCCCGGAAAAATACGGCATTGCATCGGAATTTGCCTACCTCATCCAGGAGAAGGCCTTCGACTACCTGGATGCCCCGGTCAAGCGCGTTGCACCACCCCATGTGGTAGTGCCCTACAGCCCGGCCCTGGAAGATCTGGTCCGGCCCGATGCCGAAACCATCGTCAAAGCTGTGGAGGAGATGTTTTAGCTGCAGGACCCATAATCAAGCGACATGGGTGTTATAGAAAGGAAGTTCTTGGCGCATATTAACAAAGAAAAGGAGACCTGGTGCAGTTCCCATTGGTTCCCCAGTCTGCCCTTACTTACACTATGGGCCGGGAACTTCCGTAAATATACAGCAAGTTGGGGGGTGATAGGAGGGGAGCAGGCGGGTTCCCCTGAGAGAAGGCAGTTTACCCAGGTGACCACTTTGCTTACTGAAAATAATTTTCTGGAGGTGCTCCTATATGGCTAAGTATTTAGCTGGTATCGATGCCGGAACTACCGGTGTAACGGTAATGATCACCGATATGTCAGGGAATGTTATCGGCACTGGTTACCGTGAATATCCTTGTAAATATCCCCATCCCGGATGGGTCGAACAGGATATGAATCTTGTCTGGGAGAAGATCTGTGAGGCCTCCCGGGAAGTATTAGCAAAGACCGGGGTAGATCCCAAGGAAATTGCATCACTGGGCTTCTCCAGCCAGCGGGGTACCTTTGTTGCCATCGATAAAGATTGGAACTGCCTCCACGATTCCATTGTTTGGAACGATGGCCGGGCAGTGGAAGAGGTAAAGTGGATAGAAGAGAAACTGGGTGCTGACAAATATCATGAAATCAGCGGCGTGCCCCTTTCGGCCATGTGGGCCTATGCCAAATTTAAGTGGGTAATCGACCACCGGCCTGATCTTTATGAAAAGGCCTGGAAGTTTGTCAACGGCCAGGAGTGGTTCCTGCACAAACTTGGCTCGGAAGTAATCTTTTCCGATCCTGCTTCCCTCACCCTCAACGGGATGATGGATGTTGCCAATCTCACCTGGTCCGAGGATCTCTGCTCCTTGATTGGCCTTTCCCTTGACAAACTCCCCCCCATCGGTACACCCATGACTCAGGTCGGGGTTATTTCCAAGGAAGCTGCGGCCCAGACGGGTTTTGCTGAGGGCATGCCCATCTGTGCCGGGGGCGGTGACCAGCAGTGTGCGGCCATCGGGGCCGGGGTGATCAGGGAAGGCCTGGCGGAAATTACCATCGGTACTGCTTCCGTGATGGTGGCCCATGTGGACAGCCGCCGGCCCGATCCCAAGCACCAGGTCCTTTTCGGCGGCCATGCCATCCCCCACAAGTGGGACATGGAAGGCCTGGCCTTTGCAACGGGTGTCTGCCTGCGGTGGTGGCGGGACGTTTACGGGCAGGTTGAAAGGGATGCAGCCGAAAAATTGGGTATGGACGTCTACGATGTTATCGGCCTGGAAGCCTCCAAGGCTCCGGTAGGCTGCAAGGGCTACATCTTCTTCCCCTTCTTTACCGGGCAGGTAACACCCTACTATGTGGATAATGCCCGTGGTGGTTCCATCGGCCTCGGCCTCATCCACGACCGGGCCATGATGGCCAGATCCATCATGGAAGGGGGCGCCTACGAACTGCGGATGATTGTTGAAGCCATGGAAGAAGTCCTGGGGCGGCCCTTCGATTCCATCCGTCTCTCCGGCGGCGGGGCCAAGTCTCCCCTCTGGAACCAGATCCAGGCCGACGTCTACGGCCGGCCGGTGGAGAGGCTGCGGGTGGCGGACTGCACCACCCTCGGCGCCACCATCCTGGGGGCTACTGGAGCCGGGGTCTTCGACAATATCGAAGAGGCAGTGGAAAACATGGTTCATCCCTTCGGCTACATTGAGCCCAATATGAAGAACAATGAAATCTACAACGATGTCTTCGAGTGCTTCAAGGCCACCTTCCTCGCCCTGCGGGATGCCGGCGTCTACGACAAGATCGTGGCCATGCAGACCAAGCACTGGGGTTAAAAAAACGGGGGTCCGGGTTGCTAGCCCGGACCCCTTCATAATTTAGGGCTGGTTTTTTCCAGTATCCTTTGCCCCTTCTTGCTGACCCTTGGCGGCCACCTCCCTGTGGCGGCTTTCCACGCCGATGGCGGCGTCGGGACAGATGCGCTCACACTGGTGGCAGAGGATACAGCCCTCGGCTTCCACTTCGACGCTGGGCGTTCCATAGACTCCGAGGCGATCGGACCAGTCGATGACTTTAACGGGGCAAACTTCAATACAAAAACCGCAGCCTTTACAGAGGCCGGGGTAGATGGTCCAGGAGCCGCCCCGGGGAACCTCAGAACGAAAGCCCACAAAGGTTTTCTGGTCTTCTTTTAATGCCTTTTCGCCCATTATCCATCAGCCCCCTCTTTCGCGGTAAATTTTTGGAAGAGCTCCTGGCCCCGGGCAAAGGCCCGGTAGTTTAGCTCTGCCAGCTGGGGTTTGTCGGCAAATTTTTCTCGAAATTTCTCTTCCATGGCCCTTTTCACCACTTCCGGAGGCAGGATTTGGCTGGCAGCAATGATGGCCCCCAGGATGATGATGTTAAAGACCCGGGGGCTGAGCTCCTCCTTGGCCACCTGGGCCGCCGGAATTCCGACGATTTTAGCGGCCGGGGGCGGTTGGATGGGCTTTCCAGGCTGGCTGCCCACCTGATCGGCAAAGGCTTCTGGTGCTACCGTATCCCAGTTCTGGACCCCGATGGCCCTGTCGGCAATCTCCGGGGGTTCGATGGCGGAACTGTCGTAAACAAAGAGGGTGTTGGGGGTAAGATAGCTTCTTGTGCGCTCTACTGCCCGCTGGCTCAAGGCTACCAGGATGTCGGCCTTTTTAAATTTGGGGGCACCAATCTTTTCCCTCCCAATTTGGACAAAGGCAATGGAGACGCCGCCCCGCTGTTCGACGCCAAAGTTGGGGATGTAGATGGCTTCCAGGCCGTCCCGGAAGGCTGCTTCGGCCAGGATTTCCCCCACTGCCTGGACTCCCTGGCCCCCCTCGCCGGCCAGGGCGATTTTTGTTAGTGCTGCCATCCTACTGGACCTCCTTTTGTCCGGGCACCTTTATTTCCCCAACGGGGAAAACCTTACCCATCTTGTTTTTCACGTAGTCAAGGGTTTCCCGGGCGTTGGTTCCCCAGTTGGTGGGACAGGAGGAGAGGACCTCTACAAAGGAGAGCCCCCGCCCTTCCATTTGGTTGACCAGGGCCCGGTAGATGATTTTCTTCAGCTGGGGATAGTTGAGGATGGTTCCCCTGGCCACATAGGCCCCGGGACCGGTAATGGCAGCCAGCATTTCCGGTCCCAGGGTGGGAGGACCGGTAAGGTTAATATCCCGACCGTGGGGCGTTGTCTCCGTGGCCTGATCCGGCAGGGTGGTGGGGGCCAGCTGGCCGCCGGTCATGGCATAGACGGTGTTATTGCAGAGGATGATGGTGATTTTGTCGTCCCGGGCCGCGGCATTGACCAGATGTTGGGCACCGATGGCATAGCCGCCACCATCGCCCATATAGGCTATCCCGATGGCCTCGGGCCTGGCTCGCTTCAAGCCGACGATGACGGGGGTGGTCCGGCCGTGGTGGGTTTGGATACTGTCCACATTGAAGAAATCCCAGCTGAGGAGGGAACAGCCGATATCGCAGCCGTACACGACCCGGTCCAGGATGGCCAGTTCATCGATGGCTTCCCCCAGGGCCTTGAGGATAATGGGATGGCCACAGCCGGGACAGAACTTATGGGGTTTGGTTTCCCGGCGCCAGGAGCGAGGCATATTTTCCACCGACGATACGATTCTTTCTGGTTCCCTTCTGGCCGGCATTCAGCCTTCCTCCTTTCCAGTCAGCAAGGCCCGGGCCTTTTCCTGGGCTTCTTCCGTGGTTATGCCCACACCGGGCCGCAGCAGGGTGTAAATGGGGAGTTTCAGGCCGTACAGGGCCTCCTTGACCAGGCTGACCAGCTGTCCGTGGGCAGATTCCATGACCAACAGGCCCCTGCTCTTTTGGGCGGCCCGGCGCAGGGCGGCGGCGGGAAAGGGTCGCAGGGTGATGGGCCGGAAATATCCCACGGGAAAATCCTGCCGGGCCAGGGCGTCCCGGGCCTCCCGGGCGGCCCGGGAGACGACGCCGTGGGCCACCAGGATAAGCTGGCTGTCCTCGGCACCTGCCTCTTCCCATTCGGCTATTTGGGGGGCCAGGCTTTCGTACTCCTCAATCTGCTCCTCCAGGACTGCCAGCAGCTCTTCTTCAATGTTGAAGGTATTGCGGTGGTGGGCGGGGGGCCGGTCCCGGGCCGGGGTCCCAGGCTGGAGGACCAGGGGTTCGCTGGGGACAATTTCTATCCCCCGCTCTTCGGGATTATAGAGGGTGACGGCTTCCCGCATCTTGGCCTGGTAACCGTCCCCCAGGACAAAGGTAGGGAAACGATATCGCCAGGCGGTATTCAAGGCCTTGATGGTGTAATCGAAGAGATCTTGATGGGAGGCGGTGGAATAGACAATGCGTAAGCCCTCCCCATTGCCGCCGAAGCAGGTCAGGCGGGTCTCCTGCTGGGAGTAGATGACTGTGGCCGTGGAGGGTCCTCCCCGCTGCTGAATGATCCAGACGGCGGGGATCCGCATCATCTCCGCCATGGAAATGGGCTCCTGCATCAGGACGTTTCCGGGGCCCGAAGTGCCGGAAAAGGCCTTCTTCCCGGCCATTACGCCGCCCAGGGTGGCAAAGCCGGCGGAAAGCTCATCTTCGGTCTGCAGGAAGCCCTTCCCGAAGCGGGGAGCCAGGCGTGTCCAATAGTGCATAATCTCATTCTGGGGTGTTATGGGGTAACCGTACATAAGGTCGCCACCGGCAGCCAGGGCTCCCCAGACTACGACTTCATTGCCGGTGATGAACCTTCGCTGTTCCCCTTCCACGATCTTCGCCATATTTTTCCTCCTTCCTCAATATTGTGCTCTTTTTGGCAAACTATCTCCCTGCCGCAGCCCCGGGAATTAATTTATATTTAACGGTTGTCACTTTGGTTTTGCTTTGATATACTGTTAACAATATAGATGTTGGGGCTTTCCATGGGGGGTACAATGTTCTGGGAGGTGTTTGTAGTTGAGTGTTATTGCTGCTTTTACCATCATAATTTTAATATTTGCCCTCGGTGACATTATTTCTTATAAGACAAAGGCCTTTGTGCCCTCGGTCTTTGTTGTCGCAGCCCTCTTCTTGGCTGGTTACTGGACATTCTTCCCCATTGAAATTGTCGATATTCCTGGTCTGGGTATGCCCGTTGCACTTTTATCTATGTACTTCCTTTTGGTCCATATGGGTACCCTAATGAGTATCAGGGAACTGGTGGCCCAGTGGCGCACAGTGGTTGTTGCCTTAAGCGGTATAGTTGGCATTGTGGCCTTCTTATTTGCCCTCGGTATACCCCTCTTTGGGCGGGAAACGGTGATTGTAGTTACACCGCCTCTGGCCGGCGGTATAGTAGCAGCCCTGATGATGTCGGAGGCGGCCACGGCCAAGGGATTGACCCAGCTGGGTGTCCTGGCCCTGGTAATGTATGTGATGCAGGGCTTTGTCGGCTATCCCCTGACGGCCCTGGCCTTGAAGAAGGAGGCCAACCGGCTGGTCGATTTGTTCCGCCAGGGGAAGGTGGAAGTAAAAAGTGCCGCTGATCAAGGGGATGCTGGCGGAAAGAGCATGCTGCAGATCTTTCCCCCAACTCCTGAAGAGTACCAGACAACCTTCGTCATGTTGGCCAAAATAGCTTTACTTGCTTTGCTTTCGGTCAAGCTGGCGGAATTGACGGGCAATGCCCTTTCCCCCTATGTGGTCTGCCTGCTCGTGGGGGTCATTGGAGCAGAAACCGGCTTTATTGAGCGGCGGCCCCTGAATATAGCCAACTCCTTCGGCTGGTTGATGCTGACCCTGATGGCCTATGTAATGGCAGGCTTATCCAGCGCCACACCGGAAATGTTAATGGAGATCCTGTTTCCCCTGGCCGGCAGCCTGATCATAGGCGTTATCGGTATGGCTATTCTATCCATGCTGGTGAGCCGCCTGGTCGGTTACACCAAAGAGATAGGCTTTGCCACAGCCTTAACGGCCCTTTATGGCTTCCCTCCCAACTACATCCTGACCATGGAAGCCATCAAGGCAGTGGCAGAAAACCAGGAGGAAAGGGAATTTTTGACCAATGAAATGTTGCCCAAGATGCTGGTGGGCGGCTTTACCACCGTTACCATAGTTTCGGTGATTTTGGCCGGTATCTTCGTTGGCTATATGTAGTCCAGGATAGGTGGTTATTTATAAGAAATATTTGCCGGGACCGGCCCTTTCCGGCCCGGTATATTAATAGGAGGGCTGAAGATTGATCAAGGTAGAGCGTATACGAAAGGACTTGGAGACCCTGGCCCAATTTACTGCCACACCAGGGGCAGGGGTTACCCGGATGGCCTTTTCGCCCGAGGAGCGGCAGGCCAGGGAGTACCTGCAGCGGGAGATGGAGGCCATCGGCCTGGAGGTCTACACCGATGCGGTTGGCAACCTGTTTGGCCGCCGGGCAGGGAAGGATCCCGAGGCCCCCGTTGTGATGATCGGTTCCCATATTGACTCCGTTAAGAATGGAGGACCCTTTGACGGCGCCGCCGGCGTTGTTGCCGCTTTAGAAATAGCCAGGGCCCTGCAGGATATGGGGAAAGAGACGGTCCATCCCATCGAGGTGGTCGTCATGACCGAGGAGGAGGGGGGCAGGTTTGGCTCCGGTCTCTTCGGGAGCCGGGCTATGGTCGACGGCATATCCCAGGAGGAGCTGACCGGTACCTTTGACGAGGAAAGAATCAGCAAGGCCGAGGCCATGAAGGCCTTTGGCCTGGATCCGGACAAGGTCAGGGAAGCCGTACGCAAACCGGGTTCTGTCAAGGCCTTTCTAGAGCTCCATATCGAACAGGGCCCGGTCCTGGAGTCCACAGGGACTAAAATTGGGATAGTCGAGTCTATAGTCGGCATCAGGACCTTCTTTGTTACCATCTACGGTTCTGCCGATCATGCCGGGACAACGCCCATGAACATGCGGCGGGATGCCCTGGTGGCGGCAAGCCGGGTGATCACTGCCATCGATGGCATTGCCCGGGAAGCGGGGGAAAATACCGTGGGCACCGTGGGCAGCATCCAGGTCAAACCCGGCTCCAACAACGTTGTCCCCGCCGAGGTGAGGTTCAGCATTGACCTCCGGGACGGGGATAATGAGGTAATCGAAAGGGCGACGGCAAAGATCAAGCAGGTGCTGGCTGAAGTCTGTGAGGCTGCCAACCTTACTTACACCTGGGAAGAAGCCCTGTCGGTGCCGCCGGTAGCTACGGAAGCCAAGATCATAGATATTGTCGCCGAGGCAGCCCAGCGGAAAAATATCAGCTTCAGGATGATGCCCAGTGGAGCCGGTCATGACGCCATGGTGATGGCCAGGCTGGCCCCGGTGGGACTCCTGTTCGTACCCAGTCGCGATGGCAAAAGCCACTGCCCCGAGGAGTGGACCGATTATGAGGACATTGCCCTGGGGGCGGAGCTTTATCTAGATGCGGTACTGGCCCTGGCCCAGTAACCAAGAAAGTGTTTTATTAAGAGGAGGTATTGAATATGGTATGTTTTAGGGATTTGGCTCAGGAAGTCAAGGAAGAAGTTATCGCCTGGCGGCGGGAACTCCACCGCCATCCGGAAGTCAGCATGCAGGAGTTCCGGACGGCTGAGCGGGTGGAGGAAGAGCTGCGGAAAATGGGTATCGAGATTCGCCGGCATGGAGATACGGCCGTTATCGGTATCCTGAAAGGGGCAAAACCGGGTAAAACGGTAGCCCTGCGGGCTGACATGGACGCTTTGAGCCTGACGGAAGAAAATGATGTGCCCTATGCCTCGGAAGTGGAGGGTGTCATGCATGCCTGCGGCCATGATGCCCACGTGGCAACCCTCCTGGGAGCAGCCAAGGTGCTGAGCCAGGTGCGGGACCAGCTGCCGGGGACGGTAAAATTCTTCTTCCAGCCGGGAGAAGAGGTAGCCCAAGGAGCCAAGCTCATTGTCGAAGCTGGGGAAATGGATGATGTGGATGCAGTCTTTGGTATCCACGTGTGGGCCGACCTGCCGGCAGGCCAGATCTCGGTAGAACCGGGTCCGCGGATGGCCTTCTGTGATATGTTCAAGATCCACGTCACCGGCAAGGGTGGCCACGCTGCCCAGCCCCACCAGACCATTGACGCTGTAGTGGCTTCGGCGGCAACCATTATGAATCTCCAGTCCATCGTCAGCCGTGAGGTCAGCCCTTTGGATAACCTGGTTGTCACCATCGGCAAGGTGGATGTGGGCACCAGGTGGAACATCATTGCCGGAAAGGGTACCCTGGAAGGTACGGTCCGGGGTTTTTGCCCCGAACTTCAGGCCCAGGCCCCCGGCATCATTGAGAGGATAGCCAAGGGGACGGCGGCCGCCTACCGGGCGGAGGTGGAAATGGAGTATGCTAAATTAACCCCCGTTACGATGAATGACCCAAAGCTTTCGGAAATGGCAACCGATATGGTCAGGAGGCTCTACGGTGAGGAAGCCCTGGCCAGCATCCCGAAACAAACTGGCAGTGAAGACTTCGCCTATTATTGTGAGAAGGCTCCGGGTGTCTTTGCCTTCCTGGGGGTTGCCAACGAGGAAAATGCCTGCTACCCCCACCACCATCCCAAGTTTGATGTCGATGAAGGGGCTTTGGACCGGGGTGTAGCCCTGTACGCCCAGTTTGCCTGGGACTTTCTGACGGGGGAAGGAAAATAGCGTAGTAGAGACGGAAGGTGGGGATTAGATGCCCCACCTTCTTTAATCTTGCTGGAGTTGTTGTAGGTTCTCAACTGGTGGGGAGGTAGGAATATAATGCCGGCTGTTTCTGGTTTAACTCCCCTTACGGCCAAAAACTTACTGGGAGATTTCGGCCTGGCGGCAGCGCGGGGCCGGGAGATGGTAACTGCCCTGTACCGGGCCCTGGCTGCAGCTCCTCCCCGGCTGCGGGAAGGGGTGGTGTCCCAGTGGCTGGCCGGAAGCGGCCGGGCGGTCAATAAAAACGCCCGGGCCAGGGTCCGGGAGGAGCGGGCAGCAAGGGAATTGGGGGAGGTGCTGGCTGGAGAGGGGCAGGGATGGGAGCCAGAGCTCCTGCTGGTGGCCCTCCACACTTATTTTGCCCTTCTAGGGAAACTTTTGGCAGCACCCCTCCTCGGCCTTTCCTATCCCCAGGCCGGGGGGAAGGAGGAGCTGGGGGAGTGGTTGGCCAGGCTGGAAGGGCTCCCCTTCTTTTCCCTGGCCGAAGGAAGGGAGGCAGGGGTCTTTTCCTGGTATCACGAGGCCTGGTCCCATGACCTGGCCCAGGGCCTGCTGCCCCTGGTAGACCGGCTCCAGAATTATGATTTTGCCCGGGGGCCGGGGACCGGGGAGGATATTTTACGGCCCCTGTACCATTCCCTCCTGCCCCCTGCCCTGCGGCACAGTTTAGGTGAGCACTACACCCCCCGCTGGCTGGTCCAGTATCTGTACCAGCTCCTGGCACCCCGCTTTGTACCGGAGGGGGACCAGGGGGAAGGGGGAGTACTGGATCCTGCCTGTGGTTCGGGGGCCTTTCTGCTGTCGGCCCTGCAGGCCCTCCGGGTCGAGGCGGCAGCCCAGGGGATGGATGGGCTCGAGATCCTTGCAGCCGCCTCCCGCCTGGTGGTGGGCGTTGATCGCAATCCCCTGGCCGTCCTGGCTGCCCGGGTAAACTACCTCCTGGCCCTGGCCGATCTTCTCCCGGAGGCTGGAGAACAATTTATACCCCCGGTGTATCTGGGCGATACCGTTTTGTCCCCGCCCGGGGAGGTGGAAAACAGGCAATTTAAGTACATAGTTGGGAATCCCCCCTGGATAAACTGGGAAACCCTGCCCACGGCCTATCGGGACCAGACGCAGCCCTATTGGCAAGAATACGACCTCTACCGGCACCGGGGCTATGATGCCCTGCTGGGAAAGAGCAAGGATGACTTTGCCATTCTCCTCACCTATGTGGCCTTAGATCGGCACCTCATAGAGGGGGGGACCCTGGCCTTTCTCATCACCCAATCTATTTTTAAAACGACGGGGGCGGGACAGGGCTTCCGCACCTTCACTCTGCCCGGGGGGACACCAGTACAGGTTGTGCGGGTGGAAGACTTGAGCGAAATCAAACCCTTCCCCGGTGCCAGCAATCGCACCGCCCTCATGATCCTTGGCAAGGGCAGGCCCACCCGCTACCCTGTCCCCTATATCTACTGGAAAATCCGGGGCAGGGAACGGCTCCGGGAAGACAGCTCCCTGGCGGCGGTAAAGGGGCGAACCCAACGGATACCCCTGGTGGCAAAGCCCGTCAGCTCCCAGGACCATACATCTCCCTGGGTGACGGCCAGCCCCCAGGCCCTGCCGGCCCTGGAGAAGATAATTGGCCCCTCCTGCTACCGGGCCCGGGAGGGGGTCAATACCGGTGGGGCCAATGGGGTCTACTACCTGGAGCTCCAGGGTCCCGCTGGTAGAGGCGGCCTGGTAAAAGTCACAAACTTGATTACCGGCGTAAAAAGATCAGTCCCAAAGGTGGAGGCCTGCCTGGAAGGTGACCTGATTTATCCTCTGCTCCGGGGGCGGGATATTGTAAGGTGGCACGGCGAACCGGGGGCCTACATCCTTTTGCCCCACAGGGAAGGGGAAAGGCTCCAGGCCATCCCCGAGGCGGAGATGGCCCACTACTTCCCCAATACAGCCCGCTACCTGCAGCAGTTTGCCCCGATTCTAAAGGAGCGCCGGACCCGGGTTGTGCGGAGCCTCATGGCCAGGGGGCCCTATTACTCCATCTATGGAATCGGCGACTATACCTTTGCCCCCTATAAAGTTGTCTGGCTGCGGATTGGCACCAAAATTACAGCTGCCGTTGTCAGCAGGAAAGGGGGAGGGACCTTTACCCAGGAGCTGATTATTCCCAATGACAGCACTGTCTTTGTCCCCTTTGATCGGGAGGACGAGGCCCATTACTTTTGTGCCCTGCTGAACTCGACCCCGGCCCAATTTGTCGTGCGCACCACCTCGGTCCTCGCCACTGGGAGCTTTGCTTCCCCCCATATCCTGGAAAAGATCGCGATTCCCCAATTTGACCCCGCCAATTCCCTCCACCGGGAACTGGCTGTTCTCGGCCGGGAGGCGGCTGCCGTGGCCCGGCAGCAGGGGAAAACGGGGGCCCTGGAGGAGGGGATCCATGCCAGGGCGGCGGAATTGTGGCGCCTGACGGAGAAGGAACTGGCCCTCATAAAGGAAGAACTAAGGCAGTTGTCAGTATAGGCTCCTTGCTTCCCGGAAAAAGTATGGGTAAAAGATGAAGGGGGTAAGGAGGTTATGAAGGGGCGAGGGAAAAGGGGGTTGGGGCCCGGGCAGCTGGCTGCCTGCCTGGTTCTGCTCTTGATCCTGATTGGTCTGGGCGGCTGTCCCGGTAAGGGCGATGAGGAGTTAAAACCCCTCCAGGATGCACCCCTGCCTGAACCCGATTACGGGCCCCTCCAGCAGGAACTGGCCCAGTATATCCAGGGGCAGGGTGGAAGGATAGGGGTTTATTTTCGCGATGTCCGTTCCGGGGCCAGCTTCGGCATCAATGAAAGGGAATCCATAACGGCCGCCAGCTCCATTAAGGCGCCCATTGTCCTCTACCTTTTGCAGCAGGTTGCCGATGGCAAGCTCCAGCTGGAAGATACCGTGGTCTACCAGGCCGCTACCGATTACAGCGACGGTGCCGGTGTCATCCAGTTCTTTACCCAGGACGGTGCCCGCTATTCCCTGGGAGTGCTGGCCAACCTGGCCATCAGCGTCAGCGACAATATTGCCTGGAAGATGCTCCTCCGGCATCTGGGCAAGGAGAACATAGCTGCCTATTTCCGCTCCCTGGGAGGAGAAACCGTCTATCCCGGCGGGGCCAATATTTCTACCGCCCGGGATTTGGGCATCTACCTGCAGGCCCTCCTGGACTTTGCCGCCGCCCACCCCGATTTGGGAGGAAGGCTTTTGGACCACATGTCCCATACCATCTTTGATGAAGAGGGCATTCCCCCCGGGGTTCCGGCCCATGTACAGGTTGCCCACAAGGTGGGGACCGTTACCGGCGTGGCCAATGATATCGGCATTGTATTCTTGGCCGATCGTCCCTATATCCTGTGTGTCATGACCGATGGGGTGGGTCAGAGTGTCGATGAGGGTTTTGCCGTCATTACAGAGATTTCCCGGCGGGTGTACCAGTTTCAGAGGGAGAAGGTGCTGGGAGGCTGAGGGCGAACAGGCCCGGGCCTTCCTTCTCCCAGGGCAGCCGGGGAAATACCCCCTTGTAATCGAAGGGGGACCGGTATAGAATAAATTTATACTTAATCATGATTCTGGGGGGGAAAACCGCAGGATGGAGTTGACGGTACTTGGTAATAACGGGCCCTATCCGGGGGCGGGCAGGGCCTGTTCCGGCTATCTCTTGACCCAGGGCAATACCAGCCTTCTCCTCGATTGCGGCAGCGGCGTGGTGGCCCGGTTCCGGCAGTACCTGAATCTCAACCGGCTGACGGCGGTGGTGCTATCCCACCTCCACTATGATCATATAAGCGATCTCTATGTTTTGCGCTATGCGTTGGAAGCTGCCCGCCGGGGGGGACTGCGGCAGGAACCGCTGCCCATCTATTGCCCGGCGGAACCGGAGGATGTCTTTTCTTCTTTACAATATAAAGATAATTTTCTTCTCAAGCCGGTCCAGGGGGGCGATACCTTGGAAATCGGCGATTTTACTGTGTCCTTTCTCTGGACGGTGCATCCCGTGCCCAGTGTAGCGGTGGGCCTGAAGGGGGGAGGGAGACGTTTTATCTATACAGGGGATACGGAATACTTTGCCGGCCTGGTGCCCTTTGTTGCTGGAGCCAATCTCCTTCTCTCGGAGGCAAACTACCGGCACCGGGAGGTGGAGGCGGGCAAGGGGAATCACCTCTCGGCCCACCAGGCGGCGTGTCTTGCCAGGGAGGCGGGGGTAGAAAAGCTACTTCTCACCCACCTGTACCCCGAAGGGGATGAGGGGGAGTTGCTGGCAGAAGCCAGGGAAGTATTTCCCCAGGCTGACCTAGCCCGGGAAGGCGGGATCTATAGGGTTTAAAGAACCAGTTAGCTGGTTCTTTTTTTTGCCCCGAGTCCCTAAACGGCAGCTGTTGAATATTATGGTTTTGAGAAAGGGAAGGGAAAATATTTCGGGCCGGGGAGAATAATATAAAATAAGCTCTTCATCGCTGGGTAGTGCTGAACCAATTACCCCTGGCACCTGGAAAGGGGTGGTTGAGAAGATGGCAGGAGAAAAGGTCGTTACGGGCATGGCCATTATCCGCTTCCTCTTTGGCCTACTGGGCATTGCCGGTGCTTTTTTGATGCTTAAGTTCAGAACAGTGGAAAATGCCATTAAGATAAATGGCCTCCTGGGGTCCATAGGCCCCTTTGTCTTTATCGGTGTCAGCCTGCTGGGCCTGACCCAGATGCTGGGGCGGGTGAGCATGCTAAAAATTGGCGCCATTGTCGTGGGGATGGCGATGATTCTGTGGGGGACAATCTAGTTTCCCCCGGTTCTCCTCCCCGGTAGTTCTGCCGGAGCTCCGCGAGGCTTGGGGACTTGTTCCATATGGGACCATACCGACTGTTGCCTGCCCGGGCAACCTTTTCCTTTCCCCCCGGCCCGGGACTACCGGCGAAGGGGGGAATTTGCGCGAAAAGCCGGATTTCAGTCTGGCTGGCGGGAAGGGTTGGGGATATGAGAGGAGGCAATGCTGGCATGATCAAGGTGCTGGTGGTCGGCGGCGGCTGGTCGGGGTGCGCAGCCGCCCTGGCGGCAGCCAAGGCGGGAGCCCGGGTGACCCTGCTGGAGAAAACGGACCAGCTGCTGGGCACGGGTCTTGTCGGCGGCATCATGAATAACAACGGGCGGTACACGGCAGCGGAAGAGGCCATAGCCCTTGGGGGCGGGGAGCTCTTTCAAATTGCCTATTCCGTCGCCCGCCACCGGAATATCAATTTTCCCGGCCACAGGCATGCTACCCTCTACGATGTGACCAAAATAGAGCCGGCGGTGCGCAGGTTCCTGCAGGAGAAGGGGATCGACATCCAGCTGGAAACCAGGGCCGGGGCGGTAGAAATGGAGGAAGGAAAGGGGCGTATTAAGGGCCTTCGCTCTGATAGGGGACAGATCTTTGCCGCCGATGTATTTGTGGAAACAACGGGGACGGCAGGTCCCCAGGTCAACTGTTTGAAATACGGCAATGGCTGTGCCATGTGTATCCTCCGCTGTCCCAGTTACGGGCCCCGGGTCAGCATCGCCGCCCAGGCAGGGGTTCAAGAAATGATGGGCGGCAGTGTTGCCGGCACCCTGGGGGCCATGAGCGGTTCATGTAAGCTGCTGAAGGAGTCCCTGGCCCCTGGGCTGCAGGAGCAGTTGAACAGGGAGGGGGTGGCGGTGGTTCCCCTGCCGCCAAAGCTGCAGGATAAGGATCTGGTCAAGAAGGCCTGCCAGCAGTATAATCTGAAGGAATATGCCGAGAATCTTGTCCTTTTGGATACCGGCCATGCCAAATTGATGGCCTCCTATTTCCCCCTGGAGCAATTGCGGCAAATACCAGGCTTTGAAAATGCCCGTTTTGAAGACCCTTATGCCGGGGGCAGGGGCAATTCCATCCGCTTCCTGGCCATATCGCCCCGGGACAACTATTTAAAGGTGAAGGGCCTGGAAAACCTCTTCTGCGGGGGAGAGAAGGCCGGCCCCCTGGTGGGGCATACAGAGGCCATCGTCACCGGCACCCTGGCAGGCCACAATGCCGTCCGCTGGGCCTGTGGGAAGGAGCTGTTGGCCCTGCCCCGGACCCTGGCCAACGGTGATATCATTGCCTTTGTCCGGGAGCAGCTGGAGACGGCAGAGGGCCTGCGGAGGAAATACACCTTTTCCGGTTCCATCTATTTCCAGCGCATGCGGGAGCTGGGCCTCTATACAACGGACAGGAGGGAAATCGCCGCCAGGGTGGCTGCCGCCGGCCTGACAGGAGTTTTTGCCAGGCCAATAGTGTAGAGACCAGGGGGCAGGGGATGGGGCGGGCCGGTACGGCGGTTTGCACCGGGACGGCCGGTGTTTTTTTGTGGCCGGGGTTAGTAGGAAGGACCGGTGATTTTCGGGCAGGAATTGATGGAATTAGAGCGAATATTGCAAAGGTAATTGGAAGACCCGTTTAATTTAGTAAGAAAAATGGGAAAGGAGCTGAAGGGGGAAGGATGCAAGGGGCAGAAAAGTACCGGATCCTGGTGATTAATCCCGGGTCTACCTCAACCAAAATTGCCGTCTATGATGGCAGAGAGAGGATACTGGCTGAGAAGATTAATCACAGCCGGGAAGAAATCCTCAGCTTTGCCAGGGTTGTGGACCAATTCGACTTTCGGTACAAAATTATAAAGGAGGAACTGGAGAAAAGGGATATACCCCTGACCACCCTCCATGCCGTTGTGGGAAGGGGGGGCATGCTTCACCCCCTGACCGGGGGTACCTATCTAGTAAACGAAAAAATGCTGGCCGATCTCCGGGCGGGTGTACAGGGTGAACACCCTGCTAACCTGGGGGGACTCCTTGCCCATGCCATCAGCCAGCAGTACGGCATTCCGGCCTTTATTGTCGATCCCATTTCGGTGGATGAAATGGAAGATGTCTCCCGCCTCTCCGGCCTTAAGGAAATAAAAAGGCGCAGCCTGGGCCACGCCCTCAATATCAGGAGGGTAGCCCGCCTGGCTGCCCGGGACCTGGGCCGGGAGCACCAGGAGACCAATCTGGTCCTGGCCCACCTGGGCGGCGGTATCTCCATTTACGCCCAGCGGCAGGGCCGGCTGGTCGATGTAGATAGCTCCAATCAAGAAGGGCCCTTTTCCCCCGAAAGGGCAGGGGGGCTGCCGACAACGGATCTAATCAACCTGTGCTTTTCCGGCCGATATACCCGTGAAGAGCTTCTGGCTCTGGTTCTGCGCCGGGGCGGGGTCTATTCCTACCTGGGCACGGCCGACATAGAGGAAGTTGAGGGTCGGATCAAGGCAGGCGACAGTGAGGCCCAGCTGGTACTGGAGGCCATGATCTTACAAATTGCCAAAAACATTGCTGCCATGGCGGCGGTTTTGGAAGGGCAGGTAGATGGAATAGTTTTGACAGGGGGCCTTGCCCATTCCCAGTACATAACAGGGAGGATCCGGCAGCGGGTCGGTTTTATTGCCCCTGTCCTCCCTTATCCCGGGGAAGAGGAGATGGCCGCCCTGGCAGAAGGGGCCCTGCGGGTACTAAATGGGCAGGAAGAGGCCAGGCATTATGGGGGTAAGGAGGGTACACGATGGTAATAAAGGATTTTCCCCAGTTGATAGAAAGGGCCAGGGAATATCCGCCGGCCCGGGTAGCGGTGGCGGCCGCCGAGGATAAGGAGGTCCTGGAGGGGATCAAGCTGGCCAGCCAGGAGGGCCTCATTGTACCTTATCTGGTCGGCCGGGAAGATCGGGTGAGGGAGCAGGCTGCTGCCGTTGGCCTTTCCCTGGCCGACTGTGTCCTGATTGGGGCTCCCGATGCCGGGACCAGCGCCCAAAGGGCGGTAGAACTGGTCAGCAGCGGGGAAGCGGACGTGGTCATGAAGGGAATGGTGAGCACCTCTGTTTTTATGAAGGCCATCTTAAACCCTGACTACGGTTTGCGGACAGGGAAGCTGTTGAGTCACGTGGCTGCCTTCGATCTGCCCCATTTCCCCCGCCTTTTGTTTATGACCGATGGGGGAGTGAATATTGCCCCGGATCTAATGCAGAAATTGCAGATACTGCAAAACAGCGTTGAGGCCGTCAAAGCCCTGGGCTACGATCAACCCAGGGTAGCCCTCCTGGCGGCGGTGGAAGTTGTTAATCCCCAGATGCCGGCCACCGTCGACGCAGCCAGTCTGGCCAAGATGGCCGAGCGGGGCCAAATAGAGGGAGCTATTGTGGACGGCCCCCTGGCCCTGGATAATGCCGTTGACAAAAAGGCTGCGCAGCAGAAGGGGATTAAGAGCCCCGTTGCCGGTGAGGCCGATATCCTCCTTGTGCCCGATATTGAGGCAGGCAATGTGCTGGGGAAATCATTGTCCTTCTTGGCCGGGGGGACCATGGCGGGCATTGTCATGGGCAGCCGGGCTCCCGTAGTCCTTCCCTCCCGGGCCGATTCCGCCTACTCCAAGCTCTGTTCCCTGGTTTTTGCTTCCCTGGTCCATCATGGGGGCTGTGGCCGCTGAGAAAAAACCCTCTCCTGTCATTGCCTCCTTCCTTGTGACAGTCCAAAAAGTACCAGGAACTTAGGCCCCTGTCCCCCGGTCTAAAGTAGTACAGGAGAAAGGGGGGACAAGGGGAACCCAAATTAGAAGCTACAGTCTCTATAAAGCTACAGTCTCTATAATAAACAAGGAAGGAAGGGAAATGGCTTGAAAAGGAATTTTTCCGTAATCTTTGTGGTTACTGCCCTGATAATTCTTCTTGGCGGACAGGGGGTTATGGCGGCTCCCCTGGGACAGGCAGAGGTGATGAAGCACAAGGCCCACCATCAAATCAGGCTCCGGTTGGTGGATGAAGGGGAAGCGGTAAAGATAGCCAGAAACCATATTCCCAGCCGGCAGGCGGACTTGGAATCTGTAGGCCTGACCATTTTCTGGGGAAGGATCGCCTGGGAGGTTAAATTGCGGGAGAAGAACCGGGTGGAAACTATCACCCATCAGGTAATAGTGGATCTGCTGACAGGGCGGGTATTGGATTATAAAGTTAATAAAGTTGCTGCTCCCAAAACAGGACCGGTGGACTGGAAGAAGGCCGTGGAAATTGCCCGGGGAGAAGCAGCCCGGCCTGTGGAGGTCAAGGCCACGGCCCATATGAAAAATTCCGGCCTCTGGACGGTAAACATGGCCCAGAGGGGGGCCGATCCTGCAGAACGGATCTATGTAACCATCCGGGAAAAGGACGGCCAGGTAGTGGAAAGGGGTCGGATTAAAGACGGTCAGGTGCAGGTAGCCCAGATTACCCCGGAACAGGCTATTGCCATTGCCCGGGACAAGGTCAATTACCGGGCTGAACTTGTGGGGATAGGCCTGGTCCTGGAAAAAAACACCCTCCTCTGGGAGGTCCGCCTCAGCCGGGCTGGCAGGGGGGCATCCGAGGTCCAGCGTTTTCTCATCGGGGCCTTCACCGGCCGTGTCCTTGCCCAGGAAAAAGTATCCTGAATTGCCTATTAATTAGAGGCCTGTATCAACAGGCCTCTAATTCTTTCTGGGGTAGAAAAAAGAGGATTATTGTCATAGATGGGGAATGTTACCGGTGGGGGTGAAGTGAAGGCATGAAAAAGAATTTTATCCTTGCCGCCCTGGTGCTCCTGGCCACCCTGGTGCTGCTGGGTCTCCTCTGGCTGGAGAGGGAACCTGCAGCACCGGTTACCACTGAGCCCGGGGCTGTGGAAGCTGAGCTGCCGCCGGAACCGGAGCCGGAGCTTGTCACCAGCATTACCCTTGCCAGTGTCGGTGATATCATGGCCCACATGCCCCAGGTGAATGCGGCCTTTGACAGGGAGCGGGGGGAATATGATTTTACCCCTTGTTTTGCCCCGGTAAAGCCCCATCTGGCCGAGGCCGATATAGCTGTAGCCAATTTGGAAACAACCCTGGCCGGTCCAGAACAGGGTTACTCCGGCTATCCCCGTTTTAATAGTCCTGCTGAACTGGCTGCGGCTTTGCGCTGGGCCGGCTTCCATCTGGTGAGCACAGCCAACAATCATTCCCTTGACCGGGGAGAAAAGGGGGTTTTATCCACCCTGGATAACCTGGCGACCCATGGCCTGCTGGCGGTAGGAACCTACCGCAGTTGGGAGGAAAGGGAAGCTATCACCATGCTGGAAAGGGAGGGCCAGTGTTTAGCCATTTTGGCCTATACATACGGAACCAATGGGATTCCCCTGCCCAAGGGAAAGGAGTATCTGGTCAAGTTAATCGACCGGGATGAGATGGCCCAGGACATAGCAAGGGCCAGGGAAGGGGGAGCCGATTGGATAGTTATCCTGCTCCATTTTGGCCATGAATACCACCGCCATCCCTCTCCTGAACAAGAGGAGCTGGTGGCTTTTCTTTTTGCCCAGGGGGCCGATATTATCCTGGGAAGCCACCCCCATGTGCTGCAGCCGGTAAAGTTTTTTTCCGGGGAGGGAGGGGATCGGCTGGTAGCCTACTCCCAGGGAAATTTTATATCCAACCAGCGGGATCGGTACCGGGATAGTGGGATGATCCTTTATGTAACCCTGGAAAAGAATGTTACCCGGGGTGAGAAAAGAATCAAGGCGGTGGAATATCTGCCTACCTGGGTGCACCGCTACCGGTTAGATGGCAGGTTACACTACCGGGTGCTGCCCGTCCAAGAAGCAATGCGGGCCTACGAAGGGGGAGCGGACCCATATTTGACCGAAGGGGATTGGCACCGGCTGCGGGAGGTATGGGAGGAAACCGTCTCCTGGGTGGCCCCGGAGGGTGGGGTAAGGGTGAGGGGAGGCGATTGAGTCTTTAATCCTTCTTTCTTGCCAGGATTTAGTCATCGGTAGGTACCTCCCTAGCCCGGTGGGCTATGCGGGCCGAAGCGGCTGCGGCAATGGCGGCCACGATATCATCAAGGAAAGTATTGACACTGTTTTTCTTGTCATTGATGCTGCCGATAATCCCCGGCTTGAGCTTATCGAGATAACCAAAATTGGTGAGGCCGATGGAGCCGTAGACGTTGACAATGCTCAAAGACAGGATTTCATCAATGCCATAGAGGTTATCGTCGTTGCGGAGCATGGAGGCCAGGGGTTCGTCGACAAGATTTTTTTCCGCAAGGATATCCAGGGCAAGGCCCGTGAGGATGGCATTTTGCACCTCCCTCTTGTTTAATACCCGCAGGACGCTTTCCAGGCACTCCTGGCAGGTTAAATCAGGGAAATATTCCCTCTGCAGCTCCAGCACCAGCTGGGCTATATCCTCCAGCCTGACTCCCCTTTGGGCCAAAAGCTCAATGGTAATGGTACGATTATCGCTGGCTTGGCCTTTATCCAATGCTGTCACCCCCTTCAAAACTATGCTCTAGATTATATGACTACCATTATACTATAGAATTGATTTGTTGGGGCCGATCAAAGGAGCAATTTTCCTTTTACTAATATTTTCTGCACAAAAGAGGAATTTTCCCAGGGAGTGCGAATATATAAGTTTGGAGCAATTACCAAATGTATGGAGGTGTACAACATGGCTTATCACATTACGGATGAGTGTATCGCATGTGGTGCCTGTCAACCGGAATGCCCCGTTGAAGCTATCAGTGAAGGGGACATCTATGTGATCGACCCTGAACTCTGCACCGAATGCGGTGCCTGTGCCGATGTCTGCCCCGTAGGGGCACCCCAACCCCAGGAGTAATAGGGACTCTGTCGGAAGCTGTTATAACAGCAGCTTCTCAGTGGCAAAGAAGAGTGGTCTGGATTTTTCTGGCGAAAGGCCAGGAGGTTATGTTATAATTAATTTAACGAACCCTTTTGTATTTTGGAAGCTGTTGTCATAACAGCTTCTTTTTTCCAATCTAGGGGAATATGAGGTGGCTGGTGTGTTTGTCTTGCTGGAAGAGCTTAACCCCCAATTTGCCGCTGCCCTTCGCCGCCGGGTGGACCTGGCCGAATTGACCATTATCTCACTGCAGCTAACACCCAGGCAGGCGGTGGTGGTTACCAATCGCCGTATATATTTTTTACGGAAGGGCATATTGGGTATAGGCGTCAGGGTAACCCCCCTTGAAGAAGTGAGGTTCCTTCGGGTGGTGGGAGAGGTTTTGCTCCTGGAGGGCAAAGGAGGCAGGTTGGGTAGAATAGAATTTGGTGGAAGAAGGGAACTCCAGGGAAAGGTCTACAAAAGGCTGCAGGCTTTAATTGGCGGCTAAAATTTACTGTTTTTTTACCCCTGGAAGGGCATCGGGCAGTTACAATAGAGGGAGAGGGTTACCAGAGGAGAGGATAGGCAAATGAAAGGACGCAATCATCTCATTATTTTGCTCATATGCCTGATGCTGCTAGGAGGATGCGCAGGGGAAGAAAGGCCGGTGGCCGAGGAAACCCATGAGGGACAGGAAGGGTTGGTTGTGGTTATCCCTCCTGAGGAAGAAGATGGTCCAGTTTTTCCCCTGGTTCCTCCCGCGGAGGCGGAGGCAGGGGGGGAGGAGCAGGTGGAGCCGGTTAATGTCGGTAAAGTGAATACCCTGGGGCCTTTTTTCGGAATTTTGCCCCAGGCCCAATGGTCGCCGGCGGGAGAGAAATTGGCCCTTAGCGGCTACCACGATGGCTACGGGATTTGGCTCTTAGACTATGCCAGCGGCCGGTTAGACCGGGTTCTGACCATCCCTTCGCCCCCCCAGGAAGAGGGTTTTCTCAACCTCCAGCTGCTGGGCTGGTCCCCCGAAGGGGGAAAATTGTATTATGCCGTCATTGGGCCCCAGACCACCGGCCCCTATTCCGGCTCCACAGGCATCTATATCGGCCGGCTAGTCCTTTCCGATGCAGGGGAAATCTCTGACCAGGAGCTGGCCTGGCTATCTGGTGGGCAGATTGGACTGGGCCAATTAAAGTTGACGACAGGAGGCTCCCTCCTGGTCCACAGGATGGGGGAACTGTGGCGTATTGATTTGGAGACGGGAGAGAAGAAATTGGTACAAAGGGGTCTGCCGCAAAGGAATAGTCTTTTTCAGCTTTCCTTCTCCCCTTCGGGAAGATATGTCGCTTATCCCCAGCTAATAGGGGATAAAAATGGCCTGATTATATTGGATACCGAGAGGGGACAGGGGAAAAGTGTTATTGCCGATGACGATTATCATTTTTTCCCCCTTTGGTCTCCTACCGATGAGAGATTGGCTTTTCTGACGGGCGTCAGGCAGGGTGGGGGCTATGACCTTTTTTTGGGGGAAGACGGTGCCCTTCCTCCCGCTACCTTCCTCCAGGTTTTTTCCCTCCCCGACAATACGATAGACCGGTACGGGGTACCGGGAGGACAGGTGGGTGCTCCCATCTGGTCCCCCGATGGCAGGCGCCTGGCCTTCTTATCGGCCCGCTGGAAAGATAGGGATAGCAGTCCCTGGGGTGCAGATTTTAGTTGGGAAGGCCTTTGGGAGGTGGACTTAGAAAGGGGGGAGCTGCGGCTGTTGACCCCCCTGGAGGGAGAATGGTTCTCCCTGGCCGGTTGGTCTCCCACCGGTGAACAGATCTACCTGTACCGCTATGAAGCCGATGGGAGCTCATCCCTCATGGTTGTGGACAGTGGGGAAGGAGGGGTGCTCTTTACCATCCAGGGAGCCATCGATGAACCGGTCCTGTGGCATAGGGGACAGATTATCGTCGGCAGGGTATTGGAGGACGAGGCAAAGGGGGAGCTATACACAGAGATCTATGCCGTAGACCCCGGGGGGAGGGCCAGGCAGTTGACAGACAATGGGGGCTGGAAAAATAACTTCCAATCCTGGGCGGACCGGATGGTCTATGTGCGGGGGGACTCTGGCGACCCTGCTTATCCCCTCTTTGTCGAAATATTCCTATTGCCATATGATTGAACAATAAATGGTCTGATCTTGTGATCCGGTGTATTTTGGTATATAATATAAAGTAGTCGCAAAAATTGTAAGAACAAGAATACATGGAAGGAGGTAACGCTGGGCAATGGAATTAAGACGTCGCATCAATGGCAGGGAATATATTATTGAAGTAGAATTAGAACCCAGGAATGCGCCTGCCAAGCGTTGGGTTGCCTATTGCAGCCGGGCTGGTTTCCAGGAAGAAGTCGGCAGGAGCCCCACCGAAGCCGTCCGGAAACTGGAACGGCGCATACTTACCGATGTCAGCTAGTAAGTAGCAAGCAGGCAAAACCGCCATCCCCCTGGTGATGGCGGTTCATTCCTTTTGGCCCGCAAAAAGGGAACAACGGGGGCGGGCCCCCGTTGTCAGGGTCTTAGTACTTGATGGCTTTAAATTTTCTCACCTGCTCGGTGATGGCTACTTCTGTTGGGAGGCGCTCGATGCTGGATGCGCCGAAGAAACCGACGATGCCTTCGGTGTTGTCAAGGATGTACTGGGCATCCTCCGGTTCTGCTATTGGTCCCCCGTGGCAGAGGACGATGATGTCCGGATTGATTCTCTTGGCTGCATCGTGCATGGCTTGGACCCGTTTCGCTGCTTCTTCCAGGGTCAAGGCGGTGGCGGCGCCGATGGTGCCCTTGGTGGTCAGGCCCACGTGGGGGACGAGGATGTCGGCCCCAGCTTCGGCCATTTTTTCTGCGTCTTCCTCGCTAAAGACGTAGGGCGTTGTGAGCATGTCGAGTTTATGGGCTTTGGCAATCATTTCTACCTCCAGGTCGTAACCCATCCCGGTCTCTTCCAGGTTCTGCCGGAAGACACCGTCGATGAGCCCCACGGTGGGGAAGTTTTGGACACCGGTAAAGCCCATCTCCTTGAGCTCTTTCAGGAAAACATCCATAACCCGGAAGGGATCGGTACCGCAGACCCCGGCCTGGACAGGGGTCTTTTTCACAATGGGGAGGACTTCTTTGGCCATGTCAACGACGATGGCATTGGCATCGCCGTAGGGGAGAAGGCCGGCCAGGGAGCCCCTGCCCGCCATCCGGTAGCGGCCGGAATTGTAGATAATGATCAGGTCTACTCCCCCGGCTTCGGCACACTTGGCCGAGATACCCGTTCCTGCTCCGGCACCGATAATGGGTTTTCCCGCTGCTATCTCACTTTTAATTTTGGCCAGGGCTTCGGCCCGACTGATAAAGGCCATTCTAATTTCCTCCTTTCCCCTTATTCATCATTTCCTCCAGGAGATTGGCCATGGTTAAGGCGCATTCCGGATCGTTAATGTCGGTGTCCAGCTCAACCAGTTTAACATTGGAACCGATATTTTCCCGGATGGCATTAAAAAGGGCCTGATCTGCCTCGGGATGCCAGAAGGGCTGCCCTTCCCGGTCGATTAAGGAGACACCCTTCAGGGGCATCACCAGGACTGTGGGTCCCGTGGCGGCGTTGAGTTTTTCGGCGATGATCCGGCCCAGCTCGGCACATTCCTCGGGCTCGGTCCGCATAAGGGTGACGGTAGGATTATGTTTATAGAGGCGTCTGTGGCGGAATTTTTCTGGGACGGATTCCATGGGACCAAAATTGACCATATCCAGGGCACCCAGGGATACCACCTGGGGGATGCCCATTTTGCCGGCTGCTTCCAGGCGGTGGGGGCCTGCATTCATGACGCCGCCGACCAGTTCGTCACACCATTCGGTGGTGGTAATGTCCAGGACACCGGTGATAAAGCCGTCGTATATTAGATCTTCCATGGCCCTTCCCCCGGTCCCGGTGGCATGGAAGACCAGGACTTCGAAGCCCTTTTCTTCCAGGTATTCCCTGGCCTTGGTTACACAGGGTGTGGTTACACCGAACATGGTGGCCCCGATCAGGGGCTTCTCATCGGCTGCCTCCTCCCTGGCGTTGGCAACCATTCCGGCGATGGCCCGGGCGGCGTTGCCCAGGATGGTCTTTGAGAGGCGGTTCAAGCCGGCAATGTCAACGACAGAATACATCATGCAGATATCCTTGGTGTCAACGTAGGGGCGGGTATCGCCAGAAGCCAGGGTGGAGACCATGACCTTGGGTACACCGACGGGCAGGGCCCGCATGGCAGCAGTGCCGATGGTGGTGCCGGCTGAGCCGCCCAGACTGATTATTCCCTGCAGCCTTCCCTCGTCATAGAGCTGCCGGGCGATCTTGGCTGCTCCTGCAGTCATTACCGTTATTGCCTCGCCCCGGTCTTCCCGCGCGACCAGCTGGCTCAGGTCCTGGCCCCCTGCCCTGGCCACCTCCTCCCGGGGGATGTCGGCCTTGATAGAGGGGGTTCCCAGGACGCCGGTGTCCATCAGCAGGGTGTTTAACCCACTTTCGGCAATGATCCTCTGCACGTACTGGAGTTCCGCTCCCTTAGTGTCCAGGGTTCCCATAACAACTACCGTCGGCACAATTTTCCCTCCTTTCTGTTCTTTCGCCCCATGGGGTCTATTGTATCTATTCTCCGGCCCAGGGCCATTTCCTGCCTTTGCAGACAAAAGGATCAAATTATTTTGACTATAATAAATTGATCGCCTGTTGCCCTTTTCGGCCGGGGAAGGAAGGAGGGACTATTCCTTTATTTATAATTTTCAATTATCTCCCGCAGGGCTTCCGGCTCGCTGGTGACAATGAAGATTTCCTGGACCCCGCCCCCCGATTTGGCCAGGAGTTTGATACCCGTCGGGGTTTTGTACTTCCAGAAGAGCTGGACTCCCGACCCCCTGACGGCGCTGTTGATCCGGGCCGGTATTATGGATTTCACCGCTGGATGGCTGGCGATTTCCTCCAGGATAGGGGCCAAGCCCGGCAGGAGATGGTGTTCCCTCTTTACCTTTTGTTTTCGATATTTCAAGTTTTGTTTGGCCATGGACTTTCACCTCCACTGATATTCCGCCCTTTAGGAAACTGTCAGCTTCCTGGCCAGTAGTTTCCCTATGGTTAGCTTTTCCAAAGGGCCCCTTTCTTTTAAGCCAAAGGCCTGATTTCTTAGGTCAAGTACTTATTATTATGATACCATTTTCTGGACCGGGGGACCAGCTTACTGGTTGCAGAGGACGGGGAAGGTATCGGTTGAGAACTGACCGTTGACAATTGGCGGTGGGGACGGACAGTCCAGAGAGTAATCCAGCTAAGGGGAAGCTGGTAAAATTTACCTGAACATGGCTTGGCAGGCTTATTTTATTGAAAAAAGTGAAAAAATATTTGGAAGTATTTCCCCGCCGGGGAGGAAATCAGGAAAGGGTAGCGAATGTTAATTATGTGGGACGAAGTGGGGGAAAGTGGAGGGCACTGCCTGAGAGTGGAGTGAAGGGCATGTTCATGGGGGAATATCGTCATACTATTGATAGTAAAGGGAGGCTCATCATCCCGGCAAAATTTAGGGAAGGGTTGGGTCCTTCCTTTGTTGCCACCAGGGGACTGGACAGCTGCCTTTTTTTGTACCCCCGGAAAGAGTGGTCAAATCTGGAAGAAAAGCTAAAGGCCCTCCCCTTTACCAGGGCAGATGCCAGGGCTTTTGTCCGTTTTTTCTTCTCTGGGGCAACGGAATGCGAACTGGATAGACAGGGGCGGATTCTCCTCCCCCCAATCTTACGGGAATACGCCGGCATAGAAAGGGAAGTGGTGGTCATCGGGGTTTCCAACCGGGTGGAGGTTTGGAGCGAAGAGGGCTGGCGTGCCTACAGCAGTAAGGCCGAAGAAGCCTACGAAGAAATTGCCGAGAAAATTGTTGATCTGGACTTATAATGACTAGATACCGGCCTGGAGGGCGAAAGAGATGGTTTTTGTCCATGAACCGGTTTTGCTTGCCGAGACCATCGCCTGGCTCCGCTGCATTCCCGGTGGTATATACATTGACTGCACCCTGGGGGGCGCTGGGCATGCCGCAGCAATATTAGAAAGAATAAAGCCCGGGGGACGCCTCCTCGGCATAGACCGGGATCCTGCAGCCCTGGAGGCGGCAAGGAGGCGTTTGGCCCCCTATGCCGACATGGTTTCCTTCCTCCAGGGGAATTTTCGGGATTTAGCAGACCTTATTGCTCCCCTGGGTGTCGAGGAAGTAGATGGTATCCTCTTCGATTTGGGAGTTTCTTCTCCCCAGCTGGAACGGCCGGAGCGGGGTTTTTCCTATCACCAGGACGGACCCCTGGATATGCGGATGGATCCCAACCAGCCCACGACAGCCGCCCATCTGGTCAACGAGCTGTCCCAGGAGGAGCTGGCCCGAATCATATGGGAATACGGGGAGGAGCGCTGGGCAGCCAGGATAGCCCAATTCATCGTTGCCGCCCGCAAAAGGGCCAAATTGAAAACAACGGCTGAACTGGTTGCTGTTATCAAAGAGGCGGTACCGGCCGGAGCAAGGCGGGATGGCCCCCATCCAGCCCGCCGCACCTTCCAGGCCCTGCGGATAGCTGTCAATGAGGAACTGGACTCCCTTTCTGCAGCCCTGGAGGCGGCCGTCAACCTTTTAAAGCCCGGTGGCCGGCTCTGTGTGATCTCCTTCCACTCCCTGGAGGACAGGATTGTCAAGAGAACCTTTCGCCGCCTGGCCAGGGGATGCAGCTGTCCGCCGGAATTTCCCGTCTGTGTCTGTGGCGGTCAGCCCCTGCTCAAGGTTTTAACCAGGCGGCCGGTAACCCCTACCGCCGAGGAAGTTGAGAGGAATCCCAGGGCCCGGAGTGCCAAACTGCGGGTAGCGGAAAAGAGAGCGGGTGTTCTAAAGACCGAGGGGGGTGAATAATTTTGGTTATAACCAGGGGCAACACAGCCGTTGCTTACCAACAAACCCAGGGGCAGGAGGCCGCTGTTGAACGCCAGGTCCGCTATCAGCGCCGCCTGCGGTTAAGCCCTATGGCGGTATATGGGCTTGTCCTTGCCCTGGCAGTACTGATTGCCCTCCTTTATCTCTCCCAATATGCCCTGCTGGCCCATTTGAACCTGCAGATAAACAGTATGAAGGGGAGAATCGAGACGCTGGAAAGGGAAAATCGGGACCTGGAACGGCAGGCAGCTCACCTGGCCTCCCTGGAGCGGATCGAAAGGGTGGCCCGGGAAGAGCTGGGTATGCTTCCCTGCCAGCAGGTGAGATACCTGGCTGTAGCAGATTCCCCTTCTCCCGCCAACACTCCCGAATCCCATACCCAGGAGCTAAAAGGAGATGAAACTGTCCCCCGGCTGGCTGGTTGGTTGCGGCTTAAAACAGCCCAGGCCAGGGATTCTGCCCAATGATGGGTCGTGAAGGGGGTAATCCCGTGACTCCGTTGGTGATCAGGCGCCGGATAGTGGTCTTATTCTTTTTTTTCGCCCTTGGATCTCTTTTACTGGGAGGGCGGTTATTTTTCTTACAGATCCTTCAGGGAGAAGTCTACCAGCAGCAGGCTTTGGAACAGCGGCTGCGGGAGATCTATATCCAACCATCCCGGGGGACCATCTACGACCGGGAAGGAAGGAAGCTTGCCTTTGATATCAGCGTGGATTCGGTAGTGGCCAATCCCGTTCAGGTGACGGAAAAGGAACTGACGGCCCAGCGCCTGGGCGAGGTACTGGACATGGACCGGGAAGAAATCCTGGCAAAGCTGTCCAGTAACTCGGCCTTTGAGTGGATCCGGCGGAAAGTGGATCCTGATACCGCCCAGAGGATCCGGGAATTAGACTTGGAAGGGATTTACCTGGTTGAAGAAACCAAGCGCTACTACCCAGAAGGGGCGGTGGCAGCCCATGTCATTGGTTTTGCAGGGATTGACAACCAGGGCCTGGAAGGGATCGAAGTAACCTATGACCAGCTTCTCCGGGGCTCCCGGGGCAGGGTGCTGGGGGAAGCGACGGCCCTCGGGACCGATATTCCCGATGGTTTTAAGAAGTATATTCCCTCCCGGGATGGGCATAATCTTATTCTGACCATAGATAAAGTAATCCAGTATATAGTAGAGCGCCAGCTGGATCGGATCATGCTCGAATACCAGCCAAAATCGGCCGTAATCATCGTCACCAACCCCCGGACCGGCGAGGTGCTGGCCATGGGAGTCCGGCCCAGTTACGATCCAAATGATCCCCTGGCCAATCCCGATAACTGGCGGAATCTGGCCATCTGGTACAACTATGAACCGGGTTCCACCTTTAAAATTGTCACGGCAGCGGCCGCCCTGGAGGAGGGCGTTGTTTCTGCCCGGGACAGTTTTTTCTGCAGTGGGGCCATCACAGTGGCCGGCTCTTCCATCGGTTGCGTTTCGGCCCACGGCAGCCAAAGCCTGGCTGAGGTTGTGAAAAACTCCTGCAACGTAGGTTTTGTCACCATCGGCCAGCGGTTGGGCAAGGATGACTTTTACCGCTACATAGAAGGGTTCGGTTTTGGCAAACCGACGGGTATTCCCTTACCGGGGGAGGAGGGGGGGATTCTCCTGCCCCGGAACAGGGTTGGTCCCGTGGAGCTGGCCAACAATGCCTTTGGTCACGGCATTGCCGTAACCCCCATTCAGATGATCAGCATGGTAGGGGCCGTCGCCAATGATGGGGTCCTTCTCCAGCCCCAGATTGTCCGGGAAATATATGACCATGAAGGCAATTTAGTCCAGGGATTTGCCCCCAAACCCATGGGTCAGGTTATTTCCCGGCAGACAGCCAGGGAGCTGGCCGGCTACCTGCAAGAGGTCGTTGCCGATGGCACCGGGCGGGGAGCGGCTGTCGAGGGTTACAGGCTGGCGGGGAAAACCGGGACGGCCCAGAAAATTGTCGATGGCCGCTATGCCTCGGATAAGCACGTTGCTTCCTTTGTTGGCTTTGGGCCTGTAGAGGATCCCCAGCTGGCCGTTCTCGTTGTCGTTGACGAGCCCAAGGGGGCCTATTATGGTGGTTTGGTAGCCGCCCCGGCCTTTCAGGCAGTAATGGCCGAATGCCTCCCCTACCTGGGCATACCGCCGGCGGAAAAACCGGCAGAAGAGGAAGAAATTCTCCTTACGGTGCCCAATGTGGTTAACCTGCCCCTGGCGGAGGCGGGGACTGTTCTGGAAGAGGCCGGCCTGGACTACCGCTTTGAAGGGGAGGGCACCCTGGTGGTGGATCAAATACCTAAAGCCGGGGCCAGGGTACCGGCAAGCTCAGAACTGATCCTTTATCTCTGGGATGGGGAGGAGCTGCCGGCTCAGGAAGAAGAGGGCGAGGTCCTGGTACCAAACCTCCAGGGTATGACCATCCGGGAGGTGGCCGAGACCTTGAGTGAACTCGGGCTCCTCTTGAAGCCCGAAGGGACAGGGCTGGCCGTGGCCCAGGAGCCGGAACCCCTGACCCAGGTCCCCCTGGGCACCATGGTGGAAGTTAGGTTTGCCCCGCCTGCTGAGTAGATGACCTGGGACATGGAGGGGAAAGATAAAGAATTCAGACGGCAGGAGAAAGAATTACTTTCCCGAAATAAAGGAAAAGAGGTAGTTCCTTACCCAGATTGAGAATAAAATAGTATTTGGGCGATAACGCTAATTTAAAACTTTAGAGCATTGCCGGGGGAAAGGAGTAGATGGAGATGAAGCATGGGTTGGGAAAACTCTTGGCGGGATTGGAAGTACAAGGGGTATCGGGCAGCACCGATACGACCATCACAGGAATTACATATGACTCCAGGCGGGCCAAACCGGGTAACCTCTTCGTCTGCATCGAGGGCTTCCGCCAGGATGGTCACGATTTTATCCCTGAAGCCATCGAAAAGGGTTGTACCGCTGTGGTGGTCCAGAAGGATGTGCCTGTGCCGGAAGGGGTCACCCTGGTCAGGGTTCCCGATACCCGCCTGGCCCTGGCCCACCTGGCGGCCGCCTTTTACCATCACCCCTCCCGCAAGCTGCGCCTGATTGGGGTAACGGGTACCAATGGCAAGACCACAACCACCCATCTCATAGCTGCTATCCTGCGGGAAGCCGGTTATAAGATCGGCCTGATCGGGACCATCCACAATCGGATTGGCGAGGAGACCTTCCCCGTGGAAAGGACCACCCCCGAAGCCCTGGATCTCCAGGAGCTCTTTTTCCGGATGGTCGAGGCGGGGGTCGATTACTGCGTAATGGAGGTTTCCTCCCATGCTTTGAGTCTGCAGCGGGTTGCCTACAGTGAATTCGACCTGGGGGTTTTTACCAATATAAGCCAGGATCACCTGGATTTTCACCAGACCCTTGACGACTACCTGGCCGCCAAGGAAAAGCTCTTTACCCAGCTGGGCCAACCCGGGGCCAAAAGGGGTACCAAGGCTGCAGTCATTAATGTCGATGATCCCCGGGGGCGGGAGGTTGCCGGCCGCTGTCCCGTTCCCTGCCTGGGCTTTGGCCTGGGTGAGGAGGCTGACCTGCGGGCGGTAGACGTTGAGATGGGGCTCCAGGGTGTAAAATTCACTGCCCGGGGTCAGGGGAAAGAGCTCCATCTGAACCTCAAATTGACGGGAATATTCAGTGTCTACAATGCCCTGGCGGCCATCGGAGTAGGCCTTACCGAAGGCATCGAGCCGGAGGTAATTGCCCGGGCCCTGGCAAGGGTGCCCGGGGTCCCGGGACGCTTTGAAAGTATCGATGAGGGCCAGGATTTCAGTGTGATTGTGGATTATGCCCATACCCCCGACAGCCTGGAGAACGTCCTGAAGGCGGCAGCAGAGTTCGTCAAGGGTAGACGGATCGTCGTCTTCGGCTGCGGGGGCGACCGGGATCGGACGAAGCGTCCCATCATGGGCAGGATAGCAGCAGAGAATGCCGACCATGTTATCATAACCTCCGACAATCCCCGGAGTGAAGATCCCCTGGCCATAATTGCCGATATCGAACCGGGTGTGAAGGCGGGGGGGAAGGGGGCAGCCGTTTATGAGGTCATACCCGACCGGAAGGAAGCCATTGCTGCCGCCATTGCCATGGCCCGGAAGGGCGATATGGTTATCCTGGCCGGCAAGGGCCATGAGACCTATCAAATAATTGGCGACAAGACCCTCCCCTTTGACGACCGGGAGGTGGCCCGGGAGGCCCTGAGGAGGAAGATATAAATGGGGGGCTTGGATTTTTCAGCCGCCGATGTGGCCCGGGCCACCGGCGGGAAGTTGTTGTCCGGCGCCGGGGAACAGAGGATTTCCGGTGTTACCATTGACTCCCGCCAGGTAAAGCCGGGGGACATGTTTGTGGCCCTAAAAGGGGAAAGGGTAGACGGACACCAGTTTATTCCCGAGGCGGTAGCCAGGGGGGCGGTGGCAGTTCTGCTCGAGAGGGAAATTTTTCCTCCGGGGACTGTCGCCCTTCTGAAGGTCCCCGACTGCCGGGAGGCCCTGTTGGATTTGGCTGCCTGGCATCGCCGCCGTTTTTCCCTGGTTACCGTTGGCATTACCGGCAGTACCGGCAAGACCACGACCAAGGAAATGGTGGCTGCCGTCCTGGCCCAGTCCTTTTCTGTTCACAAAAACAGGGGAAATTACAATACGGAAATCGGTGTACCCCTGACCCTTTTTGAACTGGAGCCGGACCATGAAATTGCCGTGCTGGAAATGGGCATGCGGGGACGGGAGCAGATCCGCCGCCTGGCCCAGGTGGCTGCCCCCAAGATCGGGGTGATAACCAATATCGGTCTGACCCATCTGGAGCTTTTGGGGACCGTCGAAAACATTGCCCGGGCTAAGTGGGAATTAGTGGAAGAACTGCCCCCTGCCGGGGTAGCAGTTCTCAACGGCGACGATGAGCGGCTGCGGCAGCTGAGCCGCAGCTTTAAGGGCCGGGTTTTTTTCTATGGCCTGGGGGTGGAAAATGATTTCCGGGCGGTGGAGATGGAAAGCCGCAAGGATGGCAGCATCAGTTTTACCGCCTGCACCCCGGCGGGAGAAGGGAGGATTCAACTTCCCCTGCCGGGCAGGCACAATGTGGTAAACGCCCTGGCTGCCCTGGCGGCGGGGGCCGCCCTTGGCATGTCCCTCCCAGAAATGGCCCGGGGGTTGGCCGCCATGGAACCGGCGGCCATGCGCCTCAATATAGTAAAGAACAAAGCCGGCGTCACCATTATCAACGATGCCTACAATGCCAATCCCACTTCCATGGAGAGCGGCCTCCTTACCCTGATGGACCTCAAGGGGGAAGGCAGGGCAGTAGCTGTGCTGGGTGACATGCTGGAACTGGGTCCCGCTGCCAGCAAGGCCCACTGGGAAGTGGGGGAAAAGGCAGCCCGGTTGGGGCTCGATCTACTGGTAGCCCTTGGAGAGTGGCGGGAAACGGTCCTGGCGGGAGCCAGGGAGGGAGGCTTACCGGGGGAAAAGACCCGGGCCTTTTCCGACAAGGATGAGGCGGCAGCCTTTCTCAAGGACTGGCTGCAGGCGGGGGATTTGGTACTGGTCAAGGCCTCCAGGGGGTTGCAGCTGGAAGACATAGTAGCAGAACTATTGGACCAAGGGGATTGATCTGCCCGGGGGGTTGGAAAAATGTACAACAGCATTATCTTTGCAATGGCCAGTGCCTTCCTTCTCTGTTTAGGGACAGGACCCCTGGCAATAACCTACTTGCGGCGCTTGAAGGTGGGCCAGAGCATCCGGGCCCAGGGGCCCCAGCGGCACCAGGCGAAGGCCGGTACGCCAACCATGGGCGGGCTGATCATTATCTTCGCCTTTACCCTGGCCACCCTGCTTTTGGCGCCGAAAAACAGTTTTCTTCTCCTGGCCCTGGGCTTTACCTTAGGATACGGCCTGTTGGGTTTCTGGGATGATTACCGGAAGTTGGTTCACAGGGGGACCCTGGGCCTCAAGGCTAGGGAGAAACTGCTGGTACAGTTTCTCTTGTCCGCCATCCTCAGCCTCTGGATAATGAACCGGCCGGAGCTGGGGACAGGGGTGCTTTTGCCCTTCACCGGAGTGGAGCTTGATTTGGGTTGGCTTTACCTGCCCTTTGCCCTGCTCCTGGTGGTCTTTTTCACCAACTCCGTTAACCTGACCGATGGCCTCGATGGCCTGGCGGCGGGCACGACTACCATCGCCCTCCTGGCCTACCTTCCCATTACCCTGATCCAGGGGCGGCCGGAGCTGGCAGTCTTTGCCGGGGCCGTTGCCGGTGCCTGCCTTGGCTTCCTGTGGTTTAACAGCTATCCGGCCCAGATCTTTATGGGTGATACCGGCTCCCTGGCTTTGGGAGGTGCTCTGGCCAGTATAGCCTTTTTGACCAAGACCGAATTGTGGCTGGTGATTATTGGCGGCGTCTTTGTGCTGGAGGGACTTTCTGTTATTATTCAGGTCTTCTTTTTCCGTCTTACCGGAGGCAGGATCTTCCGTATGAGTCCCATCCACCACCATTTCGAACTGGTCGGCTGGCCGGAAACCCAGGTGGTGATAAGGTTTTGGATCCTGGGGATTATTTTGGCCTTACTGGGGATCGGGATCTGGTTTCTTTCTTGAAAGTCACGGGAGCGAAGGGGTAACCCTACCAGGGAGGAAGTCACGAAATGGAAATTGCCGGAAAAAGGGTTGTTGTCGTTGGCCTGGCCCGGAGCGGCCTTGCCGCAGCACGCCTGCTGCTGCGGCTGGGAGCCAGGGTAGTGGCTACCGATGCCAAGTCCCCGGAGGAACTGCCAGGAGCTGAAGCCCTGGAGGAAGAGGGGGCCCAGTTGGTCCTGGGGGGGCACCCCCCGGAGATATTGGCAGGTGCCCGGCTCCTGGTGTTGAGCCCCGGGGTTCCGGGCAATATTCCCTTTTTGCAGGAGGCCCGCCGCTGGGGAATACCCATCTGGAGCGAGATCGAGCTGGCTTACCGCTACTGTCCGGCTCCTATTCTGGCCATTACCGGCGCCAATGGAAAAACCACCACCACGGCCTGGCTGGGAGCGATGCTGCAGGCCGGGGGCAGGAAGGTGGTGGTAGCGGGCAATATCGGGACCCCCCTGACGGCGGTGGTTGAAGACGTGACTCCTGAACACCTGGTGGTGGCCGAGATCTCCAGTTTTCAGCTGGAAGGAACCCATGCCTTTCACCCCCACATGGCAGCCCTCCTCAATTTGACGGCGGACCATCTCGATCGCCATGGCAGTTTTGCCGCCTATAAGGGGGCCAAGGCCCGGATCTTTGCCAACCAGGACCCAGCTGATTTCAGCATTCTCAATGCCGACGATCGGGAGGTGCGGTCCCTGGGCAGCCGGGTGCCGGGGCAGCTGTACTGGTTCAGCAGGCAGGGAGAGCCGGACCGGGGTGCCTTTGTTAGGAAAGGTTACCTGGTCCTCAAGGAAGAAGGGGGGCTTAGGGAACTGTGTCCGGTGGAGGAGCTTGCCCTGCCGGGGGAACACAATCTGGAGAACGGCCTGGCCGCTGCCCTGATGGCTTATCTGGCGGGAACCCCGGCCGGGGCAATTGCCAGGGTCCTGAGAAACTTTGCCGGGATTGAACACCGCTGTGAGCTGGTGGCGGAAATTGCCGGTGTTAAATTTGTCAATGACTCCAAGGGAACCAATCCCGAGGCCACCATCAAGGCCCTGCGGGCCTTCTCCGAGCCCATCATCCTCATTGCCGGTGGGAGGACCAAGGGCAGTGATTTTAGCGAGTGGGCCGGGTTAGTAAAGGAAAGGGTAAAAAGGGTAATCCTCCTGGGGGAGGCGGCTCCCCTTTTGGAAGGGGTCTTGAGGGCAGCGGACTACCACAATCTGGAAAGGGTGGCTTCCCTGGAGGAGGCGGTGGCAGAAGCCTTTGCGGCGGCCGGACCGGGGGAGTGTGTTCTTTTGTCGCCTGCTTGTGCCAGTTGGGATATGTTCACCAGTTATGAAGAGCGGGGACGGGCTTTTAAGGAAGCTGTAGCCCAACTGGGGAGGGGGAGGAAATGAAAAAAAAGCGGAATGCCCCTGATTTCATCATCTTTTTTGCCGCCGTTACCCTGCTGGCCATTGGGGTGATCATGGTCTTTAGTGCCAGTTCGGCAACGGCTGCCGGAACCCGGGGCGATGCCTATTATTATCTCAAACGCCAGGCCATGTGGTCCAGTTTGGGTCTTTTGGGCATGATAGTTTTCATGAAAATTGACTACCGGATCTGGCGCCGGACGGGAAAACTCCTTCTTTTCCTGACCATAATCCTCCTCCTTTTGGTGCTGATACCCACTGTCGGTAAGGTTGGCCTGGGTGCCCGGCGCTGGTTGAGTTTCGGCCCCATCAATATCCAACCCTCGGAGATCGCCAAGCTTTCCCTGGTGATCTATATGGCCGGTTATCTGGCCCACAAGGGGGAAGGAATACGGAGGTTCTGGGATGGCCTTTTGCCCGCCCTGGCCCTTATGGCCAGCATCTTTCTCATGATTTTACGCCAGCCCGATTTGGGGACGGCCGTAGCCCTGGCGGGAACCATAGGCCTGATGCTCTTTGCCGCCGGGGCAAAAATGGGCCATTTAATCAGCCTGGGGCTGGGCTCGGTGCCGGTGATGTTGTATGCTATATTTAGTAAAGAATACCGGGCCCGTCGTTTTTTTGCCTTTTTAAACCCGGAGGCAGATCCCCTGGATTCGGGCTATCATATAATTCAATCCCTCTATGCCCTCGGTTCCG
>FZPS01000025.1_pt29 | contig 56735 bp, 61 predicted proteins | sample 1817821 | NCBI WGS metagenome assembly FZPS01 (sample SAMEA104158645, study PRJEB21678) | metagenome | place: Germany | collected 2015-04-21 | reverse complement strand
CTCATCAATTTCGCTGACAGTGGCCAGCCCTACGCCAACATGGCAAGTGCCTAATATTTCTTCGTAGGCGAGCTCCCTTTTTCTAGGGGAGAGACGTTTCGAATCGCGGATTTCAACCGAAAAACTGTCCGGCAAAACTTGCACTGCAGCAGCAACAACCGGGCCCGCTAAGGGTCCGCGCCCAGCCTCATCCACTCCAACAATCCGCAGATAGGACAGATCCTGTAAGCTAGTTTCTATAGTCCGCATCTTCCAATGCACCCCCCAGTTTATCAAGGGTAATCGCCCCAAGCTTGCCGGTGCGAAAATCCTTGAGCACAACTGCGGCAGCCTGATGCAAGTCTACAATGCCTCCCCTAAGCAGGCAGCCCCGCCTGCGGCCGATTTCTTCCAAAGGGCTGCTCCCTTGGTCAAAGCTGCCGTAACGCTCCTCCAGGGCCTGGGGATACTCTGCCTGCAGATACTCCAGAAACCACCAGACAATCTCCACCGGATCCACTACCTCATCCCTGATGGAAGCTACCAGCACCAGCCGCTTGGCAGCTTCCTGATCCTCAAACTTGGGCCAGAGCAGACCCGGGCTGTCCAGCAGCTGCATACCCGGGGCGGAGAGCCACTGCTTGCCTCTGGTCACTCCCGGACGAGCCCCTACTGCCGCCCCTCTCCTGCCGGTGAGGCCATTGATCAAGGTGGACTTGCCTACATTGGGGATCCCCGCAACCAAGAGGCGGGGCAGGCGCCTCAGCTGAGGAAAAGTCTTTCCAACCCACTGCCTGATTTCTTTCAGACCCTGGCCGCGCAAAAGGTTGGCGGCAACAACGCTTTCACCCTGAGCCTGCCAGTACTCCTTCCAGCCTTCTGTGGCCTGGGGATCGGCCAGATCCGCCTTGGTGAGGACAATCAGGCGCGGCTTGGCAGTAAGCTCTGCCAGCTCGGGATTGCGGCTGCTCACAGGCACCCTGGCATCGGCCACCTCTAGGAGACCGTCCACCAGTTTCAGTTCTTCCCTGATCATCCTTTTGGCCCGGGTCATATGCCCGGGATACCATTGAATGGTCATGATGAAGCTTCAATCCTTTCCAGCACCCGGGGGACAGTAAGCACCTCGGCCTGGCCCAGGGGCCAGTAAATGAACAGTGCCCTGCCAACCAGGTTCTTCCTAGGCACAAAGCCAACGTCGGGATAGCGGCTGTCGTCGCTGTTGCGTCTGTTGTCGCCCAGCACAAAGTAATGCCCCTCCGGAACCAGCACCGGACCGAACGTCGGCGCACTGTATGTTCCGTAGGTGGGCCCGTTAATGTAGTCTTCGTCCAGGCGCAGCCCATTGATGTAGAGCAGGCCGTTCTTGATGGCTATCTCATCCCCCGGCAGCCCGATAATCCGCTTGATGAACTTGCGGCGCTGATCCCCAGGGTAGCGAAAGACCACAACCTCGCCCCGGATCGGTTCCCGGAAGCGATAGGACACTTTCTCCACCAAAAGCCTCTGGCCGTGATAGAGCGATGGCTCCATAGAGCTGCCCTCCACCAGGAAGGACTGTGCCACAAACGCAATAATCAGCGCTGCTATGACTGCGGATATGAGTAAAGCTTCTATGTATTCTCTAAGCTCAGACTTAGCCATCTGCCTGCCTCCGCTTCAGCTGAATGTGAAAAAGAGGAGTGTGCACCACTCCCCTTAGGGTTGCCATACCCAACGCTACAGGCGGCGCTCCTTGATACGGGCGGCTCTGCCTGAACGTTCTCTGAGATAGTACAAACGGGCCCGACGCACCTTACCGCGGCGAATAACTTCGATTTTTTCAATCCTGGGTGAATGAAGGGGCCAAGTTCTTTCTACGCCCACACCCTGGGAGATTTTTCTCACCGTAAAGTTCTCGCTAATTCCGCCGCCTACACGCCTCAAAACGACGCCTTCAAAGACTTGAATTCTTTCGTTAGAGCCTTCCACAACCTTAACGTGGACACGCACAGTATCACCAGCACCAAACTGGGGATGATCAGAGCGAAGCTGTTCGTTTTCAATTACATCAATCAGATTCATTGTCATTTACCCTCCCCTCAGCGGAATACTCTTCAGCCAACTCCCGGAGGAGCCGGCGTTCTTCCGTTGATAACTCTTTTTTTGCTAATAAATCGGGTCGACGCTCAAGCGTTCGACGCAAGGCCTCCTTCAGCCTGTAACGGGCAATTCTTTCGTGATGGCCGCTTAAAAGAACCTCCGGCACATGCAGCCCCCGAAACTCAGCCGGCCTTGTATAATGCGGATGATCCAGCAGACCATCCTGAAAGGAGTCTTGCCTGAAGGAGGATTCATCGCCGAGGACCCCCGGCAGAAGCCTGGCAACCGCATCTACGACTACCATGGCCGGCAGTTCTCCTCCTGTTAAAACATAATCTCCTATGGACAGTTCAAAGTCAACCCAGTGCTGCCTAACCCGCTCGTCAATCTCCTCGTAGTGTCCGCTCAACAGAATCAAGCGCGGCAGCTTGGCCAATTGCTCCGCCAGCTGCTGATTGAACGCCTGCCCCTGCGGTGACATGTAGATGACGGGTGTGTCAGAGTCACCCCTCACTGATTCGATGGCCCGGGCCAGCACATCGGCTTTCAGCACCATGCCGGCACCTCCGCCGTAGGGGGTGTCATCGACAATCCTGTGCTTATCAAGGGCAAAGTCACGAATGTTCCAGATATCTACGGACACAAGCCCGCTTTTCCGGGCTTTCCCCAGGATACTGGCGCTCAAAGGCCCGCTGAACATCTCTGGAAACAAGGTGAGGATGTCAAAGTGCATGTCATACCTCCATTTATTCGAGCAAGCCGTCAAGCAGTTCTACCAGGACATAACCGTCTTCAGGCCTGATCTCCAGCACCACTTGGGGAATAACAGGGATGAGAATTTCCTTGAGCTTGGTCACGCCGGCATAAGGCCTGATTACATAGACATCATTAGCACCTGTCTGCAGCACATCTGTGATTACCCCCAGCTTTTCACCGGAGACCGTCCTGCATTCCAGGCCGATGAGCTGAAACACGTAGTAGCGACCGGGCGGCAATGGCTCCAACTCGTCTGTGCTGAGCTTGATCAGCATGTTGCGCAGACCCTCAGCTTCAGAGATATTGTCTATACCCTCAAGTTTAAGAACTATTGCACCTTTGTGTTCACGGGAACCTTCAACGGCAAAATCTCCAAAGGGTTCCGGTGAATGCTCCTCAAAGAGACGCACGCTTTCCATCTCAAAAAAGCGCTCGGGCCGTTCAGTATAGGGAATAACCTTCACTTCGCCCCGATTGCCCTGAGGAGAGACAATTTCGCCAATCACAACGTACTTAGCTTCTTTCATCGATCTCCACGTGGACCTGGACTCCGGACTTGATGGCCGATGCCTTTACCACGGTGCGAATAGCCTTGGCTATCCTGCCGCCTTTGCCAATGAGGCGTCCCATATCTTCCGGGGCAACATACATGGTATAGACAGTCTCATGTCCCTTGTCGCGAGCTTCAACCACTACCTGGTCCGGGTTATCTGCAAGAGATTTCCCAATGAACTCTACCAAGTTCTTCACACTTACACCCCCTATCCCTGTTTACGGGATGCGGCAAATTTCTCCATCACTCCAGTCTTCTTCAACAGCGCCTTTGCTGTATCGGAGGGCTGGGCACCCTTTTGCAGCCAATCCAGGGCCTTTTCTTCATCGATTTTAAGCTCTGCCGGTTCTGCAATCGGGTTGTAGATACCTAGAGTATCAATGAAAGCGCCGTCACGGGCTGCTCGGGAATCAGCCACTACTAATCTGTAAAAGGGCCTCTTCTTTGCACCCATTCTCTTCAAACGAATTTTCACTGCCATCTGCTTTCACCTCCTGCCAGCATATCGTGGTGCAGAATGCTCAGCATTCTGCAAAGATTTATTGAAACAGGGAAAACATTCCCTTTCTTCTGCGCCCGCGGGATTTACCCATGGAAGCGCCAGAAAACTGTTTAAGCATTTGTTTGGTTTGGCTGAACTGCTTCAGCAGCCGGTTTACATCCTGAATGCGGGTGCCTGAGCCGGCAGCAATCCTCTTCCGCCTTGACCCGCTGATAATCTCCGGCCTGCGCCGCTCCTGGGGGGTCATGGACTGGATAATTGCTTCAATCTTTTTCAGGTGGGATTCATCCACTTCCAGGTTCCGCAGCTGCTTCGCATTACCCAGTCCGGGAATCATGCCGATCAGCTGATCAATCGGCCCCATTTCCTTCATCTGGTTCAGCTGCTCCTGGAAATCCTCCAGGGTAAACTCAGCTTCCCTCAGCTTGGCAGCCATCTTTTCCGCCTTTTCTTCATCAACCGCGGCAACCGCCTTTTCGATGAGGGTGAGCATATCGCCCATGCCTAAAATCCTGGAGGCCATGCGGTCCGGATGGAAGGGTTCCAGGCCGTCCATCTTCTCGCTCACACCGACATACTTAATGGGCTTGCCGGTGACAGTCTTGACTGAAAGGGCTGCACCGCCCCTGGCATCTCCGTCGAGCTTGGTGAGGACAATGCCGCCGATATCCAGGCGCTCATTGAAGCTCTTGGCCACATTCACGGCATCCTGGCCGGTCATGGCATCCACGACAAGCAGAATCTCAGACGGACTTACTGCATCTTTAATGTTGACCAGCTCTTCCATGAGCTCCTCATCTACATGCAGGCGCCCGGCTGTGTCAATCAGCACCACATCATTATTGTGGCTCTGGGCGTGGCTGCAGGCCGCCTTGGAAATATCCACCGGGTTTTGCTCCCCCATGGTGAAAACCGGAATCTGGATCTGTTCCCCAAGGGTCTGGAGCTGTTTGATAGCTGCAGGACGATACACGTCGCAGGCGACTAGCAAAGGTCTGTGTCCCTGAGCTTTGAGCATGCGGGCCAGCTTGCCGGAAGTTGTGGTCTTGCCTGAACCCTGCAGCCCCACCATCATAATCACGCTGGGAGGTTTGGAGGACAGCGTCAGCTTCGCCTGGGTTCCCCCCATCAGCTGCGTCAGCTCCTCGTTAACAATGCGGATCACCTGCTGACCTGGGGTGAGGCTGGTCAGCACCTCCTGGCCGGTGGCCCGTTCCTTGACATGGGAGATAAAGTCCTTCACCACTTTATAGTTAACGTCAGCCTCTAAGAGGGCCAAGCGTATTTCCCGCAGAATTTCGTCTACATCTTTTTCACTGAGTCTGCCTTTGCCACGTAACTTGCGCATCGTTTCCTGCAGGCGGGCTGATAAGTTTTGAAAAGCCATGTACTCCCCTCCTAACTGGTTTGCTGCGCCTTAAGTATCTCTTCCATGGCAGCCAAATAGGCCTGACAGTTTCCATTATCCCTGCGGCACAGCTCGATGAGCTCAAGCAGCTCACGGTACAGTTCCTGTCGCCTGGTGTGCTTTTCCACCAGGCCAAGCTTGCTTTCCAGCTCTTCGAGGATGGTTCCAGTGCGCTTTAAAATGTCATGCACAGCCTGCCTTGACACATCCAGCTCTTCACCGACCTCTCCCAGTGACAGATCTTCGTGAAAGTACATCTCAAAGACGTCCTGCTGGCGTTCGGTGAGCAGTGGACCATAGAAGTCAAACAGTAAAGCCATGCGCAGTGTGTTATCCATCGTATCCACCTGTTAAGCATTTTTACTTTACACTACCCTAGTATAGTCAGTGTCTCAGTCGTTGTCAAGCACTTTCTCTTGACGTCCGAAAAGGGCGCTGGCAAAGGTGTTTGGATCGAAATCCTGCAGGTCTTCGTACTGTTCGCCAACGCCCACCAGTTTTACTGCCAGCTCCAGCTCATGGGCGAGAGCCAATACAATTCCGCCCTTGGCTGTCCCGTCCAGTTTGGTAAGTGCTATTCCCGTCAAAGGTACCGCCTCATGGAAAATCTTGGCCTGGGACAGAGCGTTTTGGCCGGTGGTGGCATCAACCACCAGGAGGATTTCATCCAGGTCACGGCCTAACTCACGCTGGACGACACGGTGGACCTTTGACAGCTCGCTCATGAGATTGACTTTGGTTTGCAGGCGTCCTGCCGTATCCAGGATCAGCACATCACTCTTCCTGGCTTTAGCTGCATTAACCGCGTCATAGGCAACTGCAGCGGGATCTGAACCCTCCTGGTGCTTAATCAGCTCCACACCGATCCGGTTGGCCCATACTTCCAGCTGCTCAATGGCGCCTGCTCTGAAGGTGTCCCCGGCAGCCAGGAGAACTCTGGCCCCTTCCTGCTTAAAGCGGTAGGCCAGCTTGGCAATGGTGGTGGTCTTGCCTGCTCCGTTCACCCCAACTACCATTAGCACATAGGGTCTTTCCTCCGGTGTTTTCAGGGAAGCAGCGTTCTTTTGCAGGAGCTCCACGATTTCCTCCACCAAGACATCTTTGAGCTGCTCAGACTCTGTGATTTTCTCTTCTTTGGCCCTTTCCCGGAGCCTGTCTACTAGGAACAGGGAAGTCTCGACGCCGCAGTCCGCCTGGATTAACGCTTCCTCCAGCTCCTCAAAGAGCTCCTCGTCAACCTTGCGGCCGGTCATTATCTGCTCTACCTTGTCAACAAAGCCCTGTTTGGTCTTTTCCAGGCCGCTGACCAGCTTCTGAAAAAAGCCGCGCTGAGCCTTCTCCTCCTGCTGCTGTTGCTGCTGTTGCTGTTCCTGCTTCTTTTCTGCTCCAAACATCCTTTTCCAAAACACCTTGCCAGCCTCCTTAAGTAATCGCAACCGATATTATCTGTGAAATGCCTTCCTCACCCATAGTGACACCGTAAAGCGTGTCCGCCGCCTCCATCGTGCGGGGCCTGTGGGTGACCACCAAGAACTGTGTCTGCCTGGCAAAATCCTCCATTACCTCCACAAAGCGCCCGAGATTGCTCTCGTCGAGGGCGGCATCGATCTCATCCAGAACGCAGAACGGCGTAGGCTGCACCCTGCGGATGGCAAACAAAAGGGCAATCGCGGTGAGGGCCCTTTCTCCCCCTGAGAGCACCAACAGGTTCTGCAGCTTTTTCCCAGGCGGCCGGGCCATAACTTCAATGCCTGTGGTGAGGATGGACTCTGGGTCGGTCAGGACCAGCTCCGCTTTGCCGCCCAAAAACAGCTGATTAAAGATTTTGCCAAACTCAACCTGCACCTGCTTAAATACATCCCACAGCTTGGTGCGGCACAGCTTATCCATCTCATTAATAACATCCTGCAGGCTTTCCCTGGCATCATTCAGGTCCGCCAGCTGCGTCTGGAGAAAACCTACCCGTTCCAGCACCCTCTCGTACTCCTCGGTGGCCGCGGGGTTCACCGGGCCAAGTTCCCGAATCTCATTGCGCACATCGGAAATCTGTCGCTTCAGGGTGCCTTCCTTGACGCTGACTTCTCTCCCCCGGACGCTTTCCAGGGACAGCTCCCGCTCGCCGAGGGCAGCCAGGATCTGCTCCTGTTCCCGCTGCAGCTGCTCCTGCTCCACTTCGCATTTGTACAGGGCACGCTCCCGTTTCAACTGCTCCTTTTCGATCTGGATCAGTTCTGCCCCCAGTCTGCTCTGTTCCTGCTGCACTTCCTGCCTGAGCTGCTTTTTCTCTGCAATGACAAGCTGAAGATCAGCCTGTTTAGCTTGGCGCGCCTCGTTTTCCGCGGCGGCTGCTGCGACAGCCTGTTCACTTAGGACTTTCTCCTCTGCAATGGCTGCCAGTTCTGCCTCCGCTTCCTCCCTGGCCTTCCGGGCTGTTTCCTTCCTCTGCTCCAGGCCGGCCAGGAGAATCCGCTGGTTCTCCAAAACGCCTTTAAGCTCTGCCAGCTGCACCTGCCTGGCGGTTTCTTCCCTGGCAGCTTCTTCAGCAGCTGCCGCCAGTTCATCCAGCAGGGCCTCTGCTTCGCTAATTTGCCCCCGGCGCAGTTTTTCTTCCTCCTCGAGCTCGACGACCCGGGCTGCCGCGGTTTCGCTTTCTGCTGCAAGATTTTCCAGCACTGCCTCCAGTTCCCTGTTCTTATCTTCCAGCTGCTCCCGGTTGGCTAGAAGCACGCGTTCCTCGTAGAGTGCCTGATCCCGCGCCTGCTTTATTCTTTCCTCTTCCAGCCTGGCTTCAACCGCTTCCCTTTGCAGCCTGGAGCCTTCCTCCTCCAAGCTGGCAATGGCTGCAGCCAGAGCTGCTGTACGTTCTTCATGCAGCCGCAGCTCCTCCTCGAGGCTCGCGGCCTCTTCTGCGAGCTGGGCCAGCTGACCTTTCCTCGCCAGCAGCCCGGAAGTGCGGCTGTTTAGGCTGCCGCCCGTCATCGCCCCGCTGGGAAAGACAACGGAACCGTCCCGGGTGACAATGCGGCTGAACTGGCCAAGCTCCCGTTTGAGGGCAAGGGCAGTGTCCAAGTCTTCAGTAATGGCTGCGCGGCCCAGAAGTGAGGCCAGGGCCGGGCGATACTCCTCAGCAAATGTCAAGAGATCCAGCGCTGCACCGAGCACTCCCTCTCCCTTTAGCCTGGACCTCTCCGCGGCAGAAAACTCCCTGCCCCGCATGGCATCCAGGGGCAGAATGGTTACCCTTCCGCCTTGGATCTGCTTCAGCCAGGCAATTAGGGTTTTTGCCTCTTCCTCTCCCTTGGTGATCAGATTCTGCAGGCTGGAGCCCAGGGCCACCTCAAAGGCGGTCTCAAGCCCCGGAGGTACTGTCACCACATCTGCCACTGTGCCTAAAGCCAGCTGCGACATCCGGTCATGCTGCATAATCCGCCTGACACCATGTGCATAGCCTTCATAGCCTTCTTCCAGTTCCTGAAGGGTTTTCAGGCGCGATCTGACCCGGGCCAGCTCCCCTTCCCGATGGCGTGCTGCCTGCTGTTCCTCTGCAAGGGCAGCTTTGGACTCCTCCAGCTTCTTTTGGATCTCTTCGCCGCAGGCTTGGTATTCCCGGATCCTCCCCGCCAGTTCCGCCTGGTCTGCACTGAGCCTTTCCATTCGCTCAGCGTTTTCTGCAAGCTTGGCTTGAAACTGCTCCAGTTCCCTTTGGTTGGCGGCTATTTGGGCTTTAAGGCTCCCTTCCCGGTCGGCAAAGCTCCTCTGGAAGTTGCGTTTATCTGCCAGCTCACGCATGAAGTCAAAGAACTCATTCTTGAACTCATTGACCCTGGTCTGGGTTTCTCTGTAGTCCTCCTGAAGTTTCCGGGCCTTGTGGCGAGCTGCCTCGATGGTCTTTTCCTGAGCCCCTATTCTTTCCAGCAGCGCCTGAACTTCCTGATCCAGCCCTCCGCCCTCTGCGGCGAGCTGCTCCAGTTCTTCCCCGCGGGCGCGGATTAAACCCGCCAGCTGCTCGCTGCGGGCATCTAAGCTGCGCAAACGCTCCTGATGAAGTTCTATAGTATGTAATCCCTGATTAAAGGCTTCTTTCAGATCCAGCGCCTCCTGCTGGAGAAGTTCGATTTCCTCCTCCAAGGCTGCCAGCTGCTGGTCAAGCCTGTTTTTCTCAGTTTCAGCACTGCCAAGTTCCCCTGCGCAGGCATCATACTCTGCCTGGAGGCTGTGGAGAGTTTCCTTATTCTTGGCACGCTTTTCATCCAAGCGCTGCCACTGCAGGTGAAAATAGTCCAGTTCAGCGTGTTTCAGGCGTTCTGCCAGATCCAGGTAGCGGCGGGCCTGTGCCGCCTGCTCTTCCAACGGTCCAAGCTGGCTTTCGAGCTCATGGAGAATATCCGTCACCCTAAGCAAGTCAACGCTGGTCTCGTCAAGCTTGCGGAGGGCCTGTTCCTTGCGCTGCCGATACTTGACGATCCCTGCGGTTTCCTCCAGCAGAACCCGGCGGTCTTCGGAACGCACGCTCAATACCGCATCCACCTGGCCCTGTCCAATGATGGAATAGCCTTCCCGGCCAAGGCCGGTGTCGGTGAAGAGGTCGTGAATATCCCGGAGGCGGCAGGGCTGCTTGTTGATCAAAAATTCGCTCTCTCCGGAGCGATAGACACGCCTCGTTATAGTTACTTCTGCGTAATCCAAAGGAAGGAATCCGTCGGAGTTATCCAGCGTCAGCTGCACTTCTGCCATACCCAGCGGCTTTTTTCCCTCTGAGCCGGCAAAAATGACGTCTTCCATTTTGAACCCACGCAAGCTCCTGGCGCTCTGTTCGCCCATAACCCAGCGCAAAGCGTCAGAAATATTGCTCTTGCCGCTGCCGTTCGGACCTACAATCGCGGTGATGCCGGGGCCGAACTCCAGGCAGACTGGGCGCGCAAAAGATTTAAATCCCTGAATTTCCAGGCGCTTGAGCCGCATAGTATTCCTCCAAACTAGTACTTACCCTGCCTATTGTACCATACCTTGGAGGAAAAAAGAACCGCAACCTGCGCCCCGCTTAGACTCTGGGCAGATTCAAGTACAAATCTTCCCGCTTGCGGACATTGGTGGGAACGTGGGGACTCAGGAGGGAACCGTGTTCAGCCAAGAGCCGCCTGAGCTTGCTCTTGACTCTGGTTCTGGCGTTGTCAATCACCTTCAGGCCCACCCCCATCTCTTCCTCAATCTCCCGGGCTGAGTAGCCCTCCAGAAGCCTGACAATGACTGCGTATTCCAGGATGGAAAGATGATTGCGCAAAACCGCTCCAATGGTTTCGCTCACATACTTTTCCTCCAGCGCCCTCTCCGGATCAAACTCGGGGACTCCCCCTGCCACCAGGTCCATGACAGAACGGCTGTCATCGCTGCCCACCGGAGTCTGGAGGGAAGCGGCCTCATTCAGCAGGCGGTGCTTGTTGCCTGTGGTGAGCTTAATGACATTGTAGACACGCCTGACAATGCAGATATAGGCAAAGGAGCTGAATTTGACATCGTACTCATCCGGCCTGTACTCTTCAATGGCGCTGAGCAGTCCGATCAGCCCCTCCTGCAGCAAATCTTCGAAATCGAGAAAGGATGAGTAGTAGTTTTTGATGATGTACTTGACCATGGGAATATACTTCAGGACTAAGCGGTTCCTGGCCTCTTCATCGCCGCTGCTGAGCTTCTCCAAAAGCTCTAAGTCAATGGTCTGATTATCCTTCATACCATAGCCTCCTCCCGAAATCGTCCATGCCGTCTAGTCCATATATATGCTTGGGTTAGATTACTATTCCTCAGGGGGAGGATTGGGTAAAGAAGGTTTAATTGACAATGCCATAGTTTATGTATTTTACACATGTTTGCCCAGATAAGAGGCGGTTTAGACCAGAGTTTATGTAAAGGTTTTTCCTGTTTTCCAACTGAATCTTCCTGGTAGAGATTGACTGGGAGGATGGAACCTGATTTGTCGGAAGCAAACTACTTGGAGCAAATTGCAGCACTCATCAAACTTGATCCCAGCATTACAGTCAGGCAGATAGCCCAGGAGCTCAAGTTCGCCGACAGCAAGTCTGTCTACTACTGGCTCGAAAAAAGCAACATCTCCGGCATCAAGGAGTTTAAACGCATGGTGCTGGGCGATAAAGAGACGCAGCCCAGTTCCTTCTCCTTTGAGCTGGAGGGGAAGAAGCTCTTTATAGTGCGACTGCCCTGCTTCGACTGGGATCCGCAGCAAAAAACCTCCGGCCGGGAATGGTACTGTGTACACAGCCATCCCAGGCCCAGAGGTTTATTTGCCATACGTGTCGGTACTGACAGATACAATCCCTGGTTTCTGCAGGGCGATATTCTCATCGTCTCTAAAGAAGGTAAAAAAGACATGCCAGAGGGTTCCTGGGCTCTTTTGCAGAGCGGCAGCGAGTTTGCCATTGGCAAAGTCCTGGACAGGCAGGTTGTAGACCCTGCAACCCTGAAAGCCTACGGTTCAAGCCATGTTGGCGTAGGGCTGATTGTCCATCAGGAGCGCTCCTTGTCTCCCTGAATGCCCAGCTTGCGCAAGGCATGGCGGGCGGCCTCCTGCTCCGCCTCTTTTTTACTGTGGCCGGTGCCCCGGCCCAGGTACTGATCTTCAAACCACACTTCCACCATGAAGCTCTTATCATGATCAGGCCCCTGTTCCTGCACAAGGCTGTAGACAGGCGGCTTTTTCGCGATCTGCTGGAAATGTTCCTGCAGAGTTGATTTGGCGTCGATCAACGCGATCTGCTGCCCGTCCCACTCAGGCAGATGACGCAAAATCACCCGTTCCGCCTCGGCAAATCCCCCATCGAGATAGACTGCTCCAAAAACTGCCTCTAACACATCGCACAGCAGCGAATCACGCTCCTGGGCGTGGGAACGCTTTTCTCCCTTGCCTACCAGCAGGAAGCGGTTCAGCTCCAGTTCCCGAGCAATCTCCGCCAGTGTAGACTCCCTGACCAATAGGGAGCGCATTTTCGCCAGCTCGCCCTCGGCCAGCCGGGGATACTTACGGTAAAGATAGGTGCTGACTGTCAGCTGCAGCACAGCATCGCCCAAAAATTCCAGCCGTTCATTATTGTTTTGCGGCTGATGCCCCAGGGAACGATGGGTCAAAGCCAGCTTCAAATGGTTTAGATCCCGAAACGCATAGCCGAGGTTTTCCTGCAGGCGGCCTAAGTCTCCGTGCTTAGCCCCCATTAGCCTTCCCACCTTTTCAGCACCAGTGTGGCATTGTGCCCGCCAAAACCAAAGGAGTTGGAGAGCGCTATGCGGTACCTGCCGGGGCGGGACCGGTTCGGCACATAGTCCAAATCGCAGTCCGGATCCGGCTCGTCGTAATTGTAGGTGCCGGGAACCACCTGCTCCGCCAGGGCCAGAAGGCAGACCGCTGCCTCTACCGCCCCGGCAGCCCCCAGCATATGGCCGGTTAAGGATTTGGTGGAGCTGATGGCGAGCCTGTAGGCGTGTTCCCGGAAGACCGCCTTAATGGCCTGGGTCTCATAAAGATCATTGTAGGGTGTGGAAGTTCCGTGGGCATTGATGTAATCCACATCGGCAGGCGCAACGCCAGCATCGGCCAAAGCTTCAGCCATCGCCCGCTGGGCTCCTTCGCCTTCCGGCGCGGGGCTGGTAATATGATAGGCATCGCCGCTGGCGCCGTAACCTGCTATTTCTCCGTAAATTCTGGCCCCTCGCCCCAAGGCATGGTCCAAGCTTTCCAGCACCAAGACCCCTGCCCCTTCCCCCATTACAAAGCCGTCGCGCCCTTTGTCAAAGGGGCGTGATGCCTTCTGGGGCTCAGCGTTGCGTGTTGAGAGGGCTTTGGCGGTCATAAAGCCTGCTAAGCCCAAGGGGCACAGAGCCGCTTCCGCCCCGCCGGCCAGCATCACATCTGCCTGGCCCCTGGCAACGATGCGAAAGGCATCGCCTATGGAATGGGTGCCTGTGGCGCAGGCTGTCACTGTGCAGGAGTTAATGCCCTTAGCGCCTGTCTGAATGGCTATTTGGCCGCTTGCCATGTCCGGAATCATCATGGGTACAAAAAAGGGACTGACGCGGTGGGCGCCCTTTTCAAACAGCACCCGGCTCTGCTCCTGCAGAGTTTCAATTCCCCCAATGCCGGATCCAACCAGTACACCCACCCGGTCCGGTTTCGCAAATGGCAGCTCCAGCCCGGCATCCTCCAAGCTCATCTTGGCAGCAGCCACCGCAAACTGTGCGAAGCGATCCATTCTCCTCGCTTCTTTGCGGTCCATAAAGTCTGTGGGATCGAAATCTCGCACTTCTCCTCCGATCTGCACAGCCAAGTCCGAAGCGTCAAAGCGTGTAATGCGGCTGATGCCCGAAACACCTGCCAGCAGCCCCTGCCAGAGTTCGTCTTTACCCCCGAGGGGGGATACGGTTCCAATTCCTGTGACCACTACGCGGTTCATAACGGCCTCCCTAGATAAAAGCGGTCCCAAAGCACCCACTTTGGGACCAGAATTCTACAATTGCTCGGTTATATATTCCACCGCATCACGTACAGTGGCGATTTTTGCAGCTTCTTCATCGCTGATTCTCAGGTCAAATTCCTCTTCCAGAGCCATCACCAGTTCCACTACATCAAGTGAATCAGCTCCCAGATCCTCGACGAAAGAAGAGTCTGGAGTCACTTCCCCATAGCTGATGCCCAGTTGCTCCACTACGATGGTTTTGACCTTTTCAAAGATTTTCTCGTCAAAGTCACCCATGCCATGTCACCTCCCTCTCATGGTAATTCCCTATATCACTAAGCCGCCGTCACAATGGATAGTCTGACCGGTAATATACTTGTTTTCTTCCGACACCAGAAAGTGCACCAGCGCTGCCACATCTTCCCCTGTGCCGGTTCTGCCCAAGGGAATCCTGCGCAGGATCTCACCCCTTTGCTCTTCAGTCAGGGCACGGGTCATTTCGGTATCGATGTAACCCGGGGTCACTGCATTAACTAAGATATTGCGGCTGGCCACTTCTTTCGCCAGTGCCTTGGTGAACCCAATCACCCCAGCCTTGGAAGCGGCATAGTTAGTCTGTCCTGCATTGCCGGCCACACCAATGACAGACGAGATATTGACAATTCTCCCCTGTCTCCTCCTCAGCATGCATCTGATGGCAGCGCGGCAGATGTTAAAGACTCCGGTCAGGTTGGTGTCAATTACTCTTTGCCAATCAGCGTCGCTCATCCGCATCATCAGTCCGTCCTTGGTTATCCCGGCATTGTTGACCACAATGTCAATCTGACCGTAACGTTCGACAACTGCCTGCACAACGTCCTCTACCTGGCGGACATCAGTCACGTCAGCTGCTGCCGCCAGCACACCCTGGTCCCGCCAGGCCTGAAGCAGGACCTCATCGCGGCCGGTAACCGCGATCTCCGCGCCTGCATCCTTCAGCCTGGCGGCAATTGCCTGGCCGATGCCGCGGGTTGCCCCTGTGACTAAGGCCACTTTTCCAACCACATCCATGCTACATGATACCTCCCTCGCTGACAAGAGTAAATTGAAGCTGAGGTTCAATTCGCCTGGCTAATGAAATCAGCAGATTCGCCGGGCTCACCTCGGCAAACTCTGTGATGCCAAGCCCCCTGAGCCTTTGGACCATCGCTGTAAAGCGGACAGGTTCCGTCATTGCCGCAGTCAGCCTGCTTTTTACTGTGCCGGCCTCCATGATCATAGTCTCGCCGTCATTGCTCAGTACCGGCGTGCGGCAGGCGCTGATGCTGAGTTTTTCCACGACCTGGGCAAACTCCTCCGCTGCAGACCCCATCAGCCTGGAGTGAAAGGGGCCTGAAACATTGAGGGGAACCACCCTTTTGGCACCCTTTGCCCTGGCCAGTTCGGCGAGGGCCTCCAGGCCTGCTAAGTCGCCGCTGACCACTGTCTGAGAAGGAGAGTTCTCATTGGCCACCTGGACAAAGCCTGACTGGGCAGCCTCGGCGCAGAGTATGCGCACCGCATCTGCTTCCAGCCCGATGACGGCCGTCATGCCGCCCTTTGGAGCCTGGGCCATCAGCTGGCCCCTGACCTTGGTCAGACGCACTCCGTCGGCAAAGTCAAAGGCTCCGGCAGCCCCCAGGGCAGTGATCTCACCTAGGCTGTGGCCAAGGAAAACCCTTGGCTCAAAACGTTCCTTCGCGAGCTCCCACAAGGCGAAGCAGGTGACAAAAACTGCAGGCTGTGCATGCTGGGTATTGTTCAGCATTTCTTCCGGCCCTTCCAGGCAGAGCGTGCCCAGGTCATAGCCTAGTATATCACTGGCTTCTTCAAAGAAGCGCCAGGCAGTAGTGCCCTTCACCTGCTCCGCCATCCCGGGGCGCTGAATCCCCTGCCCCGGGAAGGCAACTGCTGTCCCTGCGAAAGTCTTAGCCATCTGCATCTTCCCCTGACCACCATCTCACGAGGAGCGCCGACCAGGTCAGGCCTGCGCCAAAGCCCACAAGGACCAGGTAGTCGCCATGCCTGAGCTCGCCTGAACGGGCCAGTTCATCCAGGGCCAGGCCAATGCTGGCAGCGGAGGTATTGCCGTAGCGGTCCACGTTGACGAAGAATCGCTCTTCCGGAATGCCCAAGCGCTCCGCCGCTGCCCGAATAATCCGCACATTGGCCTGGTGGGGAACCACCCAGTGCACATCCTCCAGAGTCAGTCCGGCCTGGCTTGTCACACGCCTGGCGGACTCTTCCATAATCCGCACCGCAAACTTGAACACATCGCGGCCCTGCATTTTAATATAATGCTCCCTGTTTTCCACAGTTGCCAAGGACGCCGGTTTCAGCGAACCCCCGGCAGGCATCTGCAATGCCGAACCTCCGGCGCCGTCGGCGCCAAGTTCCGCGGCTAAAATACCGTAGCCTTCGGGAACTTCACCTAACACTGCCGCACCCGCGCCGTCCCCAAAGAGCACACAGGTAGAGCGGTCTGCGTAGTCGGTAATACGGCTGAGCAGATCTACCCCTACAACCAGGGCTTTCCGGAAGGGGCCTCCCCGCAGCATGCTTTCAGCAACTGTCAAAGCATAGCCAAAACCGCTGCAGCCTGCGGAAAGGTCAAAAGCCGGAATCCTGCTCAGCCCAAGTCTGTCCTGGAGCAGGCAGGCGGTGGCAGGAAAGGCCATGTCCGGCGTTACCGTGGCGCAGATAATCAAGTCTATTTCCTCTGCTGCCGTCTTGGCCTTTGTTAATGCCCTAAGAGCGGCCTCACGGGCAAACTGGGAGGAAGACTCCCCCTCCTCAGCAATTCTCCGTTCCCTGATTCCTGTCCGGGAAACAATCCATTCGTCGGAAGTATCAACCATTGTTTCCAGTTCGGCATTGGTTAATACCCGCCCAGGAACGGCCAGGCCGGTTCCCAGTATACCAATGTGCCTAGTTGGCACAGCTGCACCCATCACTATGTTGCCATCCTCTCCGCAATCCCTTGCACAATATTCTGCTGGACGCCCTCTTTGGCCACCCGTATCGCATTATAAATCGCTTTGGCGTTGGAGCCGCCGTGGGCGATAATTACTACGCCGTTTACGCCCAAAAGGGGCGCCCCGCCGTATTCTGTGTAATCCACCTTTTTCTTGATGGACCGCAGGCCGGGCTCAAGCAAAAGCGCACCCAGCTTGGCAGGGATAGAACTTGTAAACTCTTCTTTCATCATGCCAAAGAGCGCATCTGCCAGGCCTTCCGCGAATTTGAGCACAACATTGCCTACAAACCCGTCGCAGACAACCACATCGCAGTGCCCTGCGGATATGTCGCGCCCTTCAATGTTGCCGACGAAATTCACACCGGCATCCTGCAGCAGGGTGTAGACTTCCTTGGACAGGCTGTTGCCCTTAGTGGGTTCATGCCCGATGTTCAACAGTCCAACCCTTGGCCTGTGAATGCGAAGCACATTTTCTGCGTAAATTGAGCCCATTTGGGCAAACTGCAGGAGCTGGCCGGGTTTGCAGTCCACATTGGCGCCTACGTCCACCATCAGCGCCACCCCGGTGCGGGTTGGCATCAGGCTGGTAATGGCGGGCCGCTCCACGCCTTTAATCCGGCGAATGGTCAATACTGCAGCAGCCATGGTCGCCCCTGTGCTGCCTGCACTGACCAGGGCCCCGGCTTCTCCCTCCTTGACCAGGCGGGCGGCCTGGACCAGTGAAGAATTGGGTTTACTCCGCACCGCCTCGGCAGCTTCATCCATTTGGATCACTTCAGGCGCATGCACAATCTCAATGAGTTCACTTCCAGGTTTCCCGTTTACGAGAGATTTCAACCTCGTCTCATTGCCGGTGAGAATTACCCTGATGCCGTCCTGTTCGGCGGCCTGCAAAGCGCCTTTTACGATCTGCTCCGGCGCATAATCCCCACCAAAGGCATCTACTGCAATCTTAACCACGGTCCACTCCCCCTTTTTCACTTACATCCACCACAACAAACTCGCCGCGGAACACCACTTCATCATGGACAAAGCTGCTGACACTGACAGCGTATCTGTTGCCCTGGACGGAGGTGACATTGGCCTTAGCCACGACACGCTCGCCAAGGTGCACTGTCTGATAAAACCTGACTTCGGCTGACTTAGTTAACACAACATCAGAGTCTACCAGCGCCACAGCCATAGAATTGCCCTGGGCAAACAGGAAGTGACCGCGCATAATCTGGTTCCTGGCAAAGACCATTTCATCTGTAACGTTCAGTACCGAGGTGGCACTGCGTCCCAGATTCAGCTCTATGAGCTCCCCAATCACCTCTTCGCCCCTGAGGGCACGCACTTCAGAATAGGTCCGGGAGGCAATCTGCCGCGCCCTTTCCCGCAGCTCAGGGATGTCCAGGGCCATGCGGTCCAGGCGGATGGTGGCAACACTCACCTGCAGCGCTTCCGCCAGCTGCCAGTCGGTTAAGAACGGGTCTTCCCGCAAAAGCTTCTGCAGGGCTTCGCGCCGCTCTTTGCGGTCTAGTCTAGGTTTCATCATGACGCCCCCTTATTGCCAAGTGTTAGCACCAGGTTATAAGTCAACTACCTTGAGTATAGAGCATCTGAGCTGTAAAGTAAAGAAAAAACTCCAAAAAAAAGATGCCCTTTCCAGGACACCTTCTCCAAATTATTCTGCTTCTTTAATCGTCACAACCTGACGTCCTTTGTATGTGCCACAGCTGAGGCATACTCGATGAGGCATTTTAGGCTCGCGACAATTAGGACAAATATTCGCTGCAACGGCTTCCATACGCAGCCAGTTGGCTCTGCGCTTATTGACTCTAGCTTTTGAATGTTTTCTCTTTGGTACTGCCATGGTCTTTCCTCCTCTCTGGTGCGGTCTTTTCCGACACTTGTTGTAACAGTTTGCTTAAGGGAGCCAGTCGAATGTCAATATCAGGATCGGGGCACTCACAGGGGCCTTCCGACAGGAGGGCTCCACAGCTGGGACAGAGCCCGGGACAGTCCTCCCGGCAGACAGGTTTCATGGGAATGCTCACTAATAAAGACTCTTCAATCAGGCTGGCTAAGTCGATTTCATGCCCTTCCACCAAGAGTTCATCTTCCCATAGAGGATCTTCATCCTCTAAAGAGCGTGTGAAGAACTCTTCCTCAATGGATGTCTCAACGGCAGTCTGAACAGGCCTGAGGCATCTGCTGCAAATAAGTTCTACATCCAGCGACAAATCTCCTGTTACCAGGTAGCCGTCTCCTGTATTGGTCACCCTCAGACTGACCTCCATGGGTCCGGCAGCCTCCGGCAGACTCGCCGGGAGCTCTTTCTCCACCTCGAGAAATGCCCCTTTCCGACCCATGATCGAACTAATATTGAGACGCATCTAAATCACCTCATAGATTATACAAAGATTCCCTGACGCTGTCAACTGCTCCAACGCACAGTCATAAACATTAACTTGGATTAGTATGAATTAGCAGAAAGACAGAAAAGAGGGTGTGTGGCTCGTGACTAGAAGTCGGATTCTGGCCTTGGCGGTCTTCTTGATTGCTGCCATGACAGCGATCTTTCCCGAAACCGCGTTTTTGGCTGCCCTGGAAGGCCTCAAGCTCTGGTTTGAAATAGTTCTGCCGACCCTCCTGCCCTTTTTCATCATGGCGGAGCTTTTGATGGGCCTGGGGGCAGTACACTTTCTTGGAGCGCTGCTGGAACCCGTTATGCGCCCCCTGTTCAGGCTTCCCGGCGCAGGAGGCTTTGCGGTTGCCATGGGAATCACGGCAGGCTATCCCCTGGGCGCCAAGATCACAGGGGATCTGGTCCGCAGCAGATCCCTGACCCAAGTGGAGGCAGAACGGCTGGCAGGTTTTGCCAACACAGCAGGCCCTCTCTTTTTAATCGGAGCGGTGGGCCTTGGCATGTTCGGCCGGCCGGAACTGGGGGCTACCCTTCTGGCTGCCCATTGGCTGGGCGCCCTCTGTGTAGGCCTGTGCATGCGCCTCCACAAAGGCCCCGAAAGCCCGCCCATAAAAAAAGAAGGGTCCTATCTAGGCCGGGCCATCAGCGCCCTGGACCGTGCCCGCAGAGCGGACGGACGCTCCTTTGGCCGTCTGTTCAGCGACGCTGTGCGCGAGACTTTCCAGTCCATGCTCTTTATCGGAGGCTGCATCATGTTCTTTTCGGTTCTGGTGCAGGTGCTCAGCGCAACCGGCATCTTAAGCCCTGTGAAAACCCTTCTGGGGGGAGCGCTGCACCTGATCGGGCTGGATGCCTCCCTGGCCGAGGCTCTGACCCACGGCTTCTTCGAAACCACACTAGGAGCCCAGACCGCCAGCCAGAGCGCTGCCCCCCTGGGGGCTAAGGCAGCGGCAGCCAGCCTGATTATTGGCTGGAGCGGACTGTCAGTCCAGATGCAGGCGGCGGCTATGCTCTCCGGTACTAATGTACGCTTCAGGCCCTTTCTCTATGCCCGGGTCCTCCACGGACTTTTCGCCGGCATTTTCACTGCCCTGCTCCTGGGTCCCGCCAGTTTTATCCCGGCTTCATTGCAGAAGACTCTGCCCGCCGCCAGCACAAACAACTACCTGAACGGCAGTTTTGCCGCGCGCTTTCTGGCCTCGGCGCGGCTGGCCACCAGTTTCCTCCTGATTCTGGTAATTATTCTCAGTGCAGTCTGGCTCCTGAAACGGATGATCTACATCTCTTTCCGGCCGCGGTCCTAGTCTTCCCCGGCCAGTTCCTTGATGCCTGCCTCCACTACCTGCAAAGTCTTGGTCAGCGCTTGACTTAAATCGGAGAGAATCTGCTGAGCGTATTCCTTTGAACCCTGCTCGATCTCGGCTGCCTGACGCTTCGTTTCTTCCAGAAGGAGCTTGCTTTCTGCCTCGGCCTGGCGGTAAATCTCACTGCTGGATACCAGTTTCGCCGCGTACTCTTCTGCCTTAGCAATGATCCGTTTTGCCTGCTCCTGCCCGTCGGCAATCAGCTTCTCTTTCTCAGAAGAGACTGCCTCAGCCTTCTTCACCTCTTCCGGAATCGCCGCCCGGATAATATCGAGCAAGTCAAAAAGCTCATCAGCGTCAACGAGAACCCTGCCGACTAAAGGAACCTCAGGTGCCTTTTCCACTAGTGCTTCCAGTTGGTCAATCAAGACCAGAAGATTCACACGGTTCACAGTTACCTCTCCCTACTTCTAAATTTGTCATCCAGCAACGCAGCCACCCGGGGGCTCACCCACTTTGACACATTGCCGCCGAACTCGGCAACTTCTTTTACGGCAGAGGAGCTGATAAAGGAGTACTTGCTGCTGGTCATCATAAACACTGTTTCGATGCTGGCCTCCAGATTGCGGTTCATGGCAGCTAGTTTGAACTCAAATTCAAAGTCGGTGACAGCCCTAAGGCCGCGGACAATGGCAATGGCGTTTTTTTGCTTTGCGTACTCAACGGAGAGACCGCTGAAGCTCTCAACAGTCACGTTCTTAATGTCCTCTACTTCCTCCCGAAGCATCTCTACCCGCTCTTCCACAGTGAACAGCGGAACCTTGTGGGGGTTGTGCAACACTGCTACGTACAGAAGGTCAAACAGTGTGCTGCTGCGTTTAATAATGTCCAGGTGCCCATAGGTAACGGGGTCGAAGGTCCCTGGGCAAACCCCAATTCTCACTCTAACTCCCCCTCATGTCATAAAAAAGTAATTTCGTATCTCCATAGCGCTGTTCGCGCTTAAGGCAGAGTTTCGACACAGCAATAGGCGCTTCCTCTTTTTTGCCTGCCTCAGCTATGATAATTCCCTCTTTTTTCAGCACATCGGCAAGGGAAGGGTGCTCCAGTGTTTTCCCAACCAGCCCCTGGCCGTAAGGGGGGTCTAAGAAGATGAAATCAAACCGCCGGCCCGCTTTTTCCAGCTGCACCAGGGCGCGGAAAACATCATTGGTGTATACTGTCCCCCCGGACAGCCTGGCCTTTTCCAAGTTGGCCCGGATCTGGGCGGTACACGCACGGCTGGCGTCGATCCAGACCACATCGCTTGCGCCCCGGCTTAAAGCCTCCAGGCCGATGGCACCGCTTCCGGCATAGAGATCCAGAAAGGCGCTGCCTGTAACTGCAGGCCCTAAAATGTTGAAAAGAGCCTCCTTGACCCGATCTCCGGTTGGCCTCGTGGTCAGGCCGGACACGCTGGACAGCCTGGTTCCCTTGGCCTTGCCTGCAATGATGCGCAAAATGTCAACCTCCTCACCAGGCCAAGCGTTCGAGCTCGCCTGCCAAACTGGGATAAGACTGCAGGGCGGGATCCCGAGCCAACAGCCTTTGCACCTCTTTGGCGGCCTGCTGCAGGATCTCGCCGTCCTCCCTGAGATCCGCCAAACGGAAAAAGGGCTGCCCCCACTGGCGGACGCCAAGCAAATCTCCGGGACCCCTCAGGCGCAAGTCTTCTTCTGCAATGAAAAACCCGTCATTGGACCTGCGGACAACTTCAAGGCGTTCCCGGCTGTTTTGCGAGAGATTGTACGCCAGCAGGAAGCAGATGCCTGGCTTATTCCCCCGCCCCACCCGGCCCCGGAGCTGATGGAGCTGGGCCAGGCCAAAACGTTCCGCGTTTTCAATCACCATCACCGTGGCATTGGGTACATCCATGCCCACTTCAATGACGGTGGTGGCAAGCAGAACATCAATTTCTCCCCCGGCAAAAGAGGCAAAGACTTCATCCTTCTCCTTGCCCATCTGTCCGTGGATCAGACCGACTCTAACCTCCGACAAGGGGCCCCTCTGCAAATCAACCATCTCCTGGGTGGCCGCCTTGAGATCCACATGCTCAGACTCTTCCACCAGGGGGAAAACTACGTAGGCCTGCTCCCCCTTTTGCACCCTGGAGACAACATAGCGGTAGACATCCTCACGTCTGGCCGGATCCACCAGGCGTGTATCCACCGGCTGCCGCCCTGCCGGCAAGTCTCTGATTTCAGTTGTGTCCAGATCCGCATACATAGTCAGGGCCAAGGAACGGGGTATGGGAGTCGCGCTCATCACTAGAAGGTCGGCGTTCCCTTTCCCCAGAAGGGCGGAGCGCTGGCGCACGCCAAAACGGTGCTGCTCGTCTACAATGGCCAGCGTCAGGTTGCGGAAATTCACCTTTTCGGTGATCAAGGCATGGGTGCCGACAACCACATCGCACTCGCCGCTCTCCAGTGCAGACCTCACCCTTTCCTGGTCCCTGCCCTTCATATTCCCAATCAGAAGCTCCACGGACAGACCCAAAGGTTCAAGGGAAGTTTTCAGGCGCTGCACCATCTGCCTGGCCAGCACTTCGGTAGGCACCATCATCGCTGCCTGGCCCCGGCTGGCTGCAGCCTTCACCGCGCCGTACTCCGCAACCACTGTCTTGCCTGAGCCAACATCGCCCTGGATCAGGCGGCGCATCGGGCGCACAGCTTCCATATCCGCCGCCACCTGCTGAATCGCCTTCCTTTGCCCCTCAGTGAGGGCAAAGGGCAGGCTGTTAAAGTACCTTTGCACAAGCTCCCCGTCTGGATCATGTGCGATGCCCTGTTCATGCCTCTTGCCCCGCTGCAGCCCCAGGAGGAACAGGAAAAACTCCTCAAAGACCAGGCGCTCCCGGGCCCTGGCATAGCTTGACCAATTGCTGGGGAAATGGATTTCCTTAATCGCTTCCCCCCGCCCGGGGCGAGAACCCTTGATCTCCTCCGGCAGGCACTCCGGGAGGAAATGCAACTGTTTCAACGCCGCCTCTGCCCAGCGGATGCGCTGCTCATTGGAAACCCCGGCCACCAGGGGGTAGACCGGCTGCAGAGGATATTTGGGAGCGCGCAGAAAAACCTCCGGCGAGCTCATCTCGGGGCCGAAGAGTCCGGGCTTGGGCACGCCATAGACCCACAGACGCCCTGCTCTTTCCAGCTTGCGATACAGATAGCTCGCACCGCGGCCTTTATGATAGACAAACCAGGTTAAGCGAAGCTGCTGCCCGAGCTGCCCCTGAATAAGGCGGCGCCCCCTTGAGATGGGACGCTCTGTCAGGTTGGCAAGCTGCCCGGACGTGAGCTGCGGCACATCAACTTGGACCTGCTCCGGGGGTATCACTTTCTGAAAGTCTTTATAATCCCGGGGATAGCTGAACAGCACATCACGGACTGTTTCCAGCCCGAGGGTCTTAATGGTCTGGGCACGCTTGTCCCCAATACCGGGAAGCACTGTCACCGGAGCATCCAGCATACTCTGAACCACCTAACCACCCCTGTTCTATAAAAAAACCCTTATCCTGCAGATTCCTATAGGATAAGGGTTGCCGCTTTGCTAAGGCAGGCCGTTTTAGACAGCGTACAAGAAGAGGGCGACAACGCCGGGGCCTGTGTGGACGCCGATGGTCGGACCAATTTCCCCAATCAGCACTTCACCTTCTATAGGCAGCATCTTCGCCAGTGCTTCGCTGAGCTGAGCAGCTTCTTCTTTGCTGTCGGCATGGCTCAGAGCCGCCCGAATGCCTTGGTCAGGGAATTTTTCTTTGAACTGGTCCACCAGTTCCCGAACCCGCTTCAGCGCCTTCGCCTTGCCCCGAATCTTCTCAAAGGGGGCCACTTCACCGTCAACCAAGGTAAGAATGGGCTTAATGTTGAGCATGGTGCCCACCAAGGCTGAAGCCAGCCCTATCCTGCCGTTTTTCTTCAAATACTCCAAAGTGTCCACCACAAAGTATACCTGGAGATGATCAACCGTTTGCTGCACATCGGCGAGGATTTCATCCAGATCTTTTCCAGCCTGCACCCCCCTGGCTGCCGTCACCGCCACAAGACCCAAGCCCATGGACGCCGACTTACTGTCCACAACCTTCACCTGAATGTCCTCATCCAGCATGGTGCTGGCCAGCACTGCGGACTGGTAAGTCCCGCTCATCTTGCTGCTCAAATGCACAGAAATAATGGTGTCGCCGGGCTGGGCAATCGCTTCATACATAGCCACAAAATCCGCCGGCGAAGGCTGACAGGTGCTGGGCATCTCACTTTCTGTCCGCAGTTTTCCATAGAACTCTGCGACAGATATTTCTTCACCGTCTTTATAAATCTCTGAACCGAACTGCACTGTCAAAGGCACTACATTGATCCCCAAGCGCTCGCGAATGTCCAAGGAAAGATCGGATCCACTATCGGTGACGACATGGATTTTACCCATCACTTTTCCCCTCCCTTATTCTACTGAGACGATATAGTAATATAATGGCTGACCGCCGGAGTAGACCTCCACTTCGCAATCGGGGTACTTCTCATGCAGTGCTTCGCCTAAAAGTTCTGCCTGATCGGCCTGTTGATCCTCTCCATAGTAAATGCTGATAACCGTCGAGTCTTCGTCAACCATGGTCGCCAAAAGGTCAAAAGCGACGTCATTGGGATTGGAGCCTACCACCGCAATCTTGCCTTCTGCCAGCCCGATGATGTCCCTTTCTTCAATCTGCAGATCGCCGGCCACGGTGGAACGGACCGCGTAGGTGATCTCACCTGTTTTCACTTCGCCGAGGCTGCTTTCCATGGCAGCCAGATTATCCTCCAGGGGATCGTCCTGCACAAAGTACATCAAGGCGCTGATACCCTGGGGGGCTGAGCGCGTCGGAACAACCCCGACCTCTTTGTCCACAAGTTCTTTGACCTGCTGGGCCGAGAAAATCACGTTTTTGTTGTTCGGCAAAATGATCACCGATTTTGCATTTACGGCGTTTACAGCCTTCACCAAGTCTTCTGTACTGGGATTCATGGTTTGACCGCCGGTTACAATATAATCCACGCCCAGGCTGCGGAAAATGTCAGCCAGGCCGTCGCCGGCCACAACTGCCACAACCCCTACTTCTTTGGCTGCATTGGACTGGGCCGCCACTTGCGGAAAGTCCACAACATTGTCCACATTGGTGGAGTAATCCAGGCGGTGGTTCTCTCCGTTCCCGGCAAACTCCTGATTCTGCAGCATCATATTGTCAATGGCGATTTCGGTCAGGTTGCCCAAATCGCCGCAGTACTGCAGGATCTTGCCCGGATAGTCGGTATGGATGTGCACCTTGGTTACATGCTCATCCCCAACAACGATGACCGAGTCACCCTGGGTTTCCAGCTCTTTGCGGACTTCCTCGGGGTCAATTCCTTCACCGAGGATGATAAACTCAGTACAGTATTTATTGACCAGCACTTCTTCCTGAATTTTCGCAACTTCAACCGGCTCGGCAGCTGCTTCGCGCTGCTGTGCCAGGATTTCTTCCAGCTCTTCCGGGGAAGTAGTGAGCCCTGCCCAGAACCCTTCAAAGATGCAGACAAGCCCCTGGCCTCCGGCATCCACTACGCCGGCTTCCTTTAGCACAGGCAGCATGCTGGGCGTATCCGCCAGAGCCTTCTGCGCGCCGAGCAAGGCAGCCTTGATCACGCCTGTCGCGTCCTTGCCCTCCTCAGCAGCCTCCTGGGCAGCTTCGGAAGCTACGCGGGCGACGGTGAGCATTGTTCCTTCCACTGGTTTCATCACGGCCCGATAGGTAGTCTGGGAGGCGGAAACGAAGGCGCGGGCAATATCCTCGCCTGTGGCTTCATTTTTTATATCCGCGAGTCCGTCGCCGAAGCCGCGGAAAAACTGGGACAAAATGACGCCGCTGTTTCCCCTGGCCCCCATCAGGGATCCCCGGGCCAACAGCTTGGTCAATGATCCGATTTGATTGTCCTTAGCCCTGTCCAGTTCTTTCACCGCGGCGTTAAGCGTCAGGGACATGTTTGTCCCGGTATCGCCGTCCGGCACAGGAAACACATTAAGGGCATTTACTGTATCTTTTTGCTGCTCGAGGTTGCGCGCTGCCACCAGCAGCATGTTTTTTAGCGTTACACCGTTTATAACGTCCAAAACACTTCCTCCGATCACTTTCTCTTTGCAGAAGTAACCCGCACACTCTGGACCTTGACGTTGATGCTCTCAACGTTGAGGCCGAGCATGGTTTCAACTGCATACTTGACCCGCTCCTGCACGATTCTGGCGACTTCCGAGATCTTGACGCCGTACTCCACTACAATGTACAGAGTGATCGTGACACTATCTTCATTAAACTGAATGTCGACGCCGCGCTCAAAATTGTCACGGCGGAGCAAGTCAGTGAGTTCGTCCTGAATATTGCGTGGGGCCATGCCCACCAGCCCATAGCATTCCATGGCTGCAACACCGGCGATGGTGGCGATGACCTCTTCACGTATGGAAACTCTTCCATATTGGGCTTGAATTTCTTGGGCCACTTATACGTTCCCCCCTAAAAGATTGCCAAAATGGACCATAATCTATCATACCCATTCTAACCATTTGCACCCTACTTGTAAAGGATTTTATCCTGACAGGCTTTTGCGCTTGCAATCTGCAAAAGCCTGTGCTAAAATTGAATTCGTTATGGAAACTTGTTCAAAGGGGGTAGAAGACATGGCCAGAAGGTGCGTTATTTGCGACAAAGGCACCGCGTTCGGCAACAACAGAAGCCACGCTGAGAATAAAACGCGCAGGAACTGGAAGCCAAACCTGCAGAAGGCTCGCATCGTGTTCAATGGAAGTCACAGACGGGCTTATGTATGCACAAGATGCTTAAAAAGCGGAAAAGTAGAACGTGCCTTATAGTTTCGCCCCTGTATCAATTTGCCTGTGAACATAATACCCCTAGGGTTTTCCTAGGGGTATTTTATGTCAGATTACGGCTAAAAGAACTCCTTCAGCCAGCGTCACGGAAATATCCTCTGCCGCAGCTGCATTGCTGATGGACAGTGTGCTGCCCTTCCTCAGGGTTGCACCCCGCAAAGGATAGAGCAGGCCTGAAGTGGAAACGTCCCTTACTTCCGGAGTGAGGGGAATCAGTGAGACATAGCTCCCTTCTGCCACCCGGGCCTGAAACTCGGTGCAAAATGCGCTGAGGCGATGATCCCGGGTCAAGAGCCAGTTCTCGATCCCGGCACTGGCCAGGCGGAAGAGCAGTTCAATATTTCCCAAGGAATGATCGATGCGGCTGCCCCAGGCGCCGGCCATCGTTATGCTTGCCGCCCCTCGCTGCAGCGCGTATTCAACCGCCAGGTCCAGATCAGTCTGATCCTTCCTGGCCGGCACAACTTGGAAAGGGACGCCTAAACCCTGCCAATGCTCCTTGGTTTCCTGGTCGAGGGAGTCCTGATCGCCGATGATAATCTCTGGCTTAAGCTGCCAGAGTCGGGCGAGTGCTGCTCCTCCGTCGGCACAGATCACCAGGGTGCCTTCTGCAAGGGCAGGCGGCGAAAGCGGTACATCGCCGCCCGATGCCAAGATCAGGGCACTCTTACTTGTATTCCGGCTCAAAAAGATCCCTCCGTCCGCTGAGAAGCATGATGACTGCCCCTACAATCAGTGCTTCGGGAACCATGTACCAAGCATTATACACCAGGGAATGAACGATCACCGGCGTTCCCTCCGGTGCATACTCAGCAAAAAACACAACTCCTGCCACAACGTGGATGACATAGCGCAAAAGCGATCCGGCAGCCACACCCAGCGGGCGATTCTGCCTCAGCAGGCCAAAGCCTGCAATCCCCAGAAGCATATAGGGTACCGGATAGTCCAGGAACAGCTGCACTGGATGGATCACGAAGGGCGAAATCAAAAGCTTGGCGAAACCCAACAAACCCCCGCCCAACATGCCGATTCTGCCGCCGTGGCGGAAGGCAAGGAGGAAGATGGGGACCATCTCCAAAGACACGCTTCCCCCCTGGGGCATCCGAAACAGCTTCAAGAAAGACAGGAGAACAGCAGCGGCAACTAAAAGAGATACTTCCACCATCGTCCGCAAATTCTTGTTACGCATCATGAAAACCTCCTCAGAACTTCGATTCCGTTCCACAGGAAGGCGCTAAATAGAAAAGACACGGCAGCAGCGGTCCATGTCTTGGTCTACCGCTTCCCTACGCTGGAATTATCCAACAGGTTCTAAGGGTTAGGGTCGCAAACCCACTCTCAGCCTCACAGCACCCCTAGCGGAACTATATCGTTTGCCCTATACTTCTACTTTCCCTGCGAAAATCCTCCCCTAAATTTTGCACGCAGACGAAGGGCATCCTTGGCGGCCAGGATGCCCTCATTTGCCCTACCGGGTGGTCAGGTCCGCTTTCTTGAAGGTTTCGCGGCTAGCGAAATCTCAGCGCCCAGGGATGTGGTTTTATTTTATAGGTGATCGACTAAAAGTCTCTGCTGACCTCCCTTCTCTATATGTTGACCCTATCCACCCAGCCTGATTACATAATACATTGAATTATCTGACTTGTCAAGCTTAGTATTATAGTTTTATGAACAATTACGGCGAAAAAAAAGACAAGGTTACCCTTGTCTTGCGATAGCACGCATCTGCTCGATGTAGGCCGTTGGATCCTCTGCCCCGAAGATGGACGATCCGGCTACGAAGTTGTTAGCCCCGGCCTTGATCAAATCTGCCAAGTTGTCTACTCCGATGCCTCCATCTACCTGCAGCTCAATGGGGCGGTCCCCAATCAGTTCGCTGCAGTCCCGCACCTTCTCCAGCATGGCAGGGATGAACTTCTGCCCGCCAAAGCCCGGGTTCACAGTCATGAGCATGATCAGATCCAGATCATCGAGGATGTACTTCAGGCCGTTGAGGGGCGTGTGGGGGTTCAACGAGACTCCCGCTTTAATCCCTAAGTCCCGGATTTTCCTCAAGGTGCTCTGCAAATGGGTCACCGCTTCGTAGTGAACGGTTATAAACTCCGGCTCCACTGAGGCGAATTCCGCCAGGAAATGCTCAGCACCATTCATCATCAGATGTATATCGAGGGGGACGTCGGAACATCGCTTAGCGGCCGTAATGACCGGCATGCCGAAGGTAATGTTAGGTACATAATTGCCGTCCATGACATCCATGTGCAAGAGGTCGGCGTTTTTCACCTTCTCCAACTCACCCCGCAAGTTGCTCAAATCTGCTGCTAAAACTGAAGGACTGATTCTTATTTCCATTACTGCTGTCTCCTTTCTAGTACCGGGGCGCTGCTTCCCCGAGCATAATCAAATAATGTTCATATCTTCTTTCCAGGATCTCTCCCCGCTGCACCGCATCTTTCACCATGCACCCCGGCTCCTGATGATGCAGGCAGCCCCTGAACCGGCATGACTCAAGATAGTCGCAGAACTCAGGAAAGGCAAACTGCAGATCCCGCTGCTGTTCCGGTTCTATGTTCAGTCTCGAAAAACCCGGGCTATCGGCTACCAAACCGCCGCCAACGGACAAGAGCTCCACACTGCGGGTAGTGTGCCTGCCCCTTTGGGTTTTTGCGCTTACGTTCGCTGTCTCTAGATTCAGGCCGGGTTCAAGGGCATTCAGCAGAGAAGATTTCCCTGCCCCTGAAGGGCCGGCCAAAGTAGTGATCCTGCCCTGCAGCATCGCCCTCAGCTCTTCCAGCCCCCGCTTTTCCTGTGCACTGGTAATCAAGGTCGGATAGGAAATCTTGGCATACATGGCCCTGAGCTCCAAAGCCCCCTTCGGATCCAGGTCCCCTTTGTTAAATACGACTATGCAGTCAATCCCCGCGAGCTCCGCCTGGACCAGAATACGGTCAAGCAGCAGGAGATTCGGGGCCGGGTTTTGCACAGCAGTGACAACCACCGCCTGATCCACGTTGGCAATGGCGGGCCGGGTCAGTTCGCTTGTGCGCGGCAGGATACTCTCGACAACGCCCCGGCTGCCACCGGGTTCCCTGGAGATCTCAACTCTGTCTCCTACCAGAACCCTGTCATCCCTCAGGCGCAGCCTGCCCCGGAGGGTGCAGGCCACAAGCCCCGCCTCGGTCTGCACATCGTATGTTCCACCTATGCCTTTAACGATAATTCCCTTTTCCATAAATCACTCCTGAAACAGTGCATCATAGAACTGACGGCCGCCAATATAGACCTGCAGGCGGGCGTTCTGCCCTCTTCCCTGCACACTCTGCTCAACTGAACTGCCGCCTCTGTGGACCTGCCGGTACACTTCCCGGGCGCCGAAGTCGTCAATCACCAGGATGACAACTTCCTGTTCAGGCCCTGGCGGGACATTGATGGTGACGTTTTCAGTCTTCCAGAGATTCTCATGAATCCATTGGGGCTCTTCCCTGGGGTCCTCAGGCACCTGCGTCGAATGGGGAGCAGGCGTCGTGCCCTGGGAATAGACAAAATCTATGCTCCAGCCCGGCTGGACCTGAGTCCCCGGCGCTGGGTTCTGCTCAATAACCTGGCCCTGGGGATAGATAGTGCTGTACTCAGGCCAGGAGTTGCCCAGGGGCAAACCGAGCTCTCTAATCCGGGCCTTGACCGTTTCGAAGTCCTGGCCGCGGAAGTCAGGCAAAGCGAAAGAGAGGGGCGCTTCCTGTCCCTTGCTGACCACCAGATCCACCACTGTACCCTTCATTACAACCTCGCCGGGTTCCGGCCACTGCTCGATTACAACTCCGGGGCTGACCTCGGGATCATAGGCTTCCTCCTCATCCCCCAGGACAAACCCTGCCTGGGTCAGGGCCAGCTTGCCCTCGCGGGCGGTGAGACCGACTACGGAAGGCATAACTACTTCTTCAGGCCCCTTGCTCACCCTCACCAGGATCTCCCGGTTCTGCTTCACCATGCGGCCGGCAAGGGGATCCTGACTAATAATATACCCAGCGGGAACCTCATTGTCAAAAATCGCCTGCTCTACTTTGAGGATCAAATCCGCCTCCCGCAGGACGCGGGCGGCTTCCAGCTCAAACAGGCCCACCACATCGGGGACCTTTACATCTTCAGGGAACAGAAACTTGGGAATCAGGCGCACCAGGCCAAAGCCCGCTCCACCCAGGATCAGCAGAATCACCAGTATAATAAGTCCCTTAGAACTGCGGCGCGCGCCTTCAGTTTTCTTCCCTTTCTTCTTGCTGCGTTTCTTTCGGCCGGCCAAATCCAAACCTCCTTCCGTTGACTGTCCAGCGACAGGCAGAGGCATTGTCTGATCCCCCGGTTCCTGTCCCTCACCATGCTGTGCCATTTCCAGGCGGCGCTCAATCCTCTGGAAGGCCCGCACCACCTCTTCTGCATTGCCCGCCCGCTTTTTGGGGTCCTTGTTGAGCAGCTTCAGGACCAAATCTTCCAGTTCGCTGTCTAAGTCGGGGCGGACATCACGGAGGGGCAGGGGATTGTCCTGAATGTGCTTCAGGGCGATGCTGATGGGGGAATCGCCCTTGAAGGGCGGATGCCCCGCAATCATCTCATATAAAACAATGCCTAAAGAATACAGATCGCTCGCAGCCTGAACATTGACCCCCCGGGCCTGTTCAGGGGAAAAATAGTGCACAGAGCCCAGGACCATCCCGGTCTGGGTCAGGTTCGTGCTGCTCATGGCCTGGGCGATGCCAAAGTCCGTGACTTTGACCCGCCCCTCATCAGTCACCAGAATATTGTGGGGCTTAATATCGCGATGGATAATTCCGTGGTAGTGGGCATGGGCCAGTCCCATGGCAATCTGTTTCCCAACGCTGACGATTACTTCCTGGGAAAAGTGCTGACCGTGGTCGCGAATCAGGTCATGCAGGTTGTTGCCCTGCACAAACTCCATGACAATATAATGAATACGGTCGATCTCACCGACGTCGTAAATATTGACGATGTTGGGATGAGACAAACTGGCTGCTGACCTGGCCTCCCGGCGGAAACGCTCTACAAACTCATCATCGTCGGCAAACTGGGAGCGCAGAATTTTAACCGCGACAGTTCTGCTCAGCAGATGATCCTTGGCGCTGTAAACCAAGGCCATGCCGCCGTCGCCGACCTTCTCCAAAATCTCATATCGATTGGCCAACATTTCTCCAATCATACTCTCACCCTTTGAACGTTACTCGTCGATGGTCAGAGCAGCTTCCATCACCCTGACCCCAATCGGCACCGCTGCCTGGCTGCCGGACCCTCCGTGCTCGATTAAAACTGCCACTGCGATCTGGGGATCTTCCACCGGGGCAAAGCCGATAAACCAAGCATGATCAAGCCCCTGTCCCATTTGAGCCGTGCCGGTCTTCCCCCCGTAGGAAAAAGACGCAGGCGAATCTGTCCGGGCAGTGCCTTCTGAGGCAGCCAGCGCCATCGCCTTCGACAGTGCCTGGGCTGAAAACGAGGGCAGAACATCTGCAATGCGCTCAGGCCGCGTAATTTGCCTCAGTTTCAGCCCGCCCCGCACCTCCTGCACTAAATAGGGCCGCATCATGGTTCCGCCGTTGGCAATGGCGGATACCGCCGCCGCCATCTGCAGCGGAGTGACCAACAGCTCTCCCTGGCCTATGCCCAGCTGGGCCAGATCATAGTCGGAAGCCGCCTTGCCGGGCAGGTGCCCGCCTAAGTTAGCCAGGTCAAACTTAACCTGGGAGCCCAGTCCAAAAGCTCGAAAAGCTTCCAGGAGGCCCTCGCCTAATTCCATGGCCAAACGGGCAAAGACCACATTGGAAGACAGGGCCAGGGCCTGATCAGTGGTAATTTTCCCGTGGGCCTTGCCGCCAAAATTGCTGATAGTGCGGTTTTTCAGCGTTAATGATCCGCCGTCCTCCCAGATCTGTCCGCTGCCTGTCAGTTCCCCTGCCAGGGCGGCTCCGTAAATGATGGGCTTGACGGTAGAGCCGGGAGGATACAGTCCATGGGTTGCCCTGTTCAAGAAAGGACTTCGTTGATCGTCCAGATAATCTGGCCAGTTGTCATCCAGTTCGTTGCCGTCCACCCAGGGAGAAGAGACCAGGGCCAGCACCTCGCCGGTTGCCGGTCTCATCACAACAACCGCGCCTTCACGCCCGTTAATTGCCTCCTCAGCGGCTTTTTGGACCTGCAAATCCAGAGTAGTGATCACACTGCGCCCCTGACTCAAATCTTCGTGCAAAAGGCGCTCCAGCCCTGTCATTCCGTAACGCTGGTGGAAATATCCAACCACATGACTCAGGGATGGCGCACTGTAAACACGGGCGAAGGTTTCTCCCTCTGGGACCGACTCTGCCAAGGCCAAGCCGCTGCGGTCATAGATCGCGCCCCGTTTCTCCTTAAACATCTGGTAATAGCGGGGATTGGCCGGATGGCTCTCAATCTCTGCGCAGAGCTGCCAGTAGAACAAAGCGGCAAACAACAGCCCGTATAAAACTGCGATGGCCAGAAAGGACCTGCGCACTAGCCTTCACCCCGCCTTCCGCCAAGGCCCGTCACAATTCCCAGCATGGCGAGCTGCGCAGCCAAGGAAGTGGAACCGTAACTGACCAGAGGCAGGGTCATGCCGCTGAAGGGCACGAGCCGCAAAATGCCCCCTGCCACCAAAAACACCTGCAGATGCAGCAAAAGGGTCAGTCCCAGCCCAGTGAGCTGCAGCCGCCTTTCCGGCAGAGAATGCAGCAGGCGCAAAGACCAGAACGCTAAGCTTAAGTATACCATAAGCAAGGCAAAGGTTCCTAAAAAACCAAATTCTTCCCCAATTACTGCAAATAAGTAGTCGGTATGTACATTGGGAATCACCTGGACAGAACCTGCCCCCAGCCCCCGCCCCGCCAGCCCGCCGCTCCGCAGGGCAAATAATCCCTGGAGCACCTGATAGCCGATACTGTCCAAATATTCCCAGGGGCGCAGCCAGGCCACCGCCCTGTTTTGAAAATGGGGAAACTGCAGCCAGGCCAGGGCAAATCCCCCGGCAGCAGCAGCCAAAAAGCCAAAAAGCTTGAACCAGCTGAACTGACAGTGCAGGGACAGCCAGCAAAAAACAAGAAAGACCAACAGGGCCGGACCGAGATCACGCTGCCAGGCCAGGATCAGAAAAAAACTGCCTAAGACCGCTGCAAGCTCCCACTTAGAACGCCCGTCGGCAAAATAATGGGCAAGGTAAAAGACAAGGAAAATCCGGGCTGCCTCTACAGGCTGGAAGCGAAAGCCCCCAAGATTAAGCCACGCCTTTGCCCCGCCGGCGCTTTCACCGGCCAGGGCAGTTATCAGGAGTAGACCTACAGCCAGCGCCGCCCAGAGCAGCGGCCGGCAGAACCTGCGGGAACCTGCCCAAAGGCCCAAGAGATAGGCCAGTCCCCCAATGAGAATCCCCCAGGTATGGGACTCCGCCCAAACCGGACTTAAGCGGGTCAGAAAAATCCAGCCGGCAAAAACCAGGACTGCTGCTAAGGGCAGTGCCCCGGCATCATAGCCCAGCACTCTTGTGAGCAAAAACAAAGCCATGATCATTACCCAAAGTACCAGGGGCTGCCACCAGCAGATCTGCCCCTGCAGCCAGAACAGCCACAGAACCAGACAGATGAGCCAGCCGGTATACTCTAACCAAGTACGATAGGGGGCTCTGATCACGGCACTTCCTCCTCCTAAATCTTGGCCACAATTACCGTAACATTGTCAACTCCGCCGGACTGGTTGGCTAAATCCACGAGATCCTGGGCTAAGTTGGAGGAGTGGAAATCTTTGTTTAGCGTCTCTTCTATTAAGGAGTCATCCACCAGATCCGTCAGACCGTCAGTGCAGAGCATGATCAGGGCGCCGGGTTCCAAAGTTCTGGCCACCAGCTCAACATCAATCTCCGCTGCACCTAAGACCTGGGTGAGGATGTGCTTTTTAGGATGATGGCGCGCCTCTTCCGCAGTAATCGTCTCGGCACGGACGAGTTCAGCAACGACTGAGTGATCGCTGGTGAGCTGCTCCAGGCGTCCCCCCGACAGAACATAGCAGCGGCTGTCGCCGACATGGCCCACGGTCAGGACTGCATTGCCTGCCTCATCTGGGTCGGAGACTACAGCCAGGGTTATGGTGCTGCCCATGCCATGATACTCCTCATTGTTCTTGGCAGCGTCCAGAATCCTCTCCTGAGCCTGATGGATGGCTGACAGCACTTCCCCTTCGGGATCGCTGCCGGTAAAGGGAAAGGACTGGATCACTTCCACTGCCAGTCCGGAAGCCACCTCCCCTGCCACATGTCCCCCCATGCCGTCGCAGACAACGAGGATCCCGGGAGCCGCCCACAGCGAATCTTCGTTGTTCTCTCGCACTTGACCAATATCAGTTGCAGTCCTAATTTCCACGGCCAACACCCCTACTTTAGCTCTTCGAGCATTGACTTGACAAAGTGCAGCACAATTCTCACCAGCCAAACCATCAAGATCGCCCGTCCTACCCAACGGATTAGGGCCATGCCTATCTCTCCTCATAGACTAATACGGTTTGCCCAATTTGAATCCTGTCACCGCTTTTCAGCACAGCACTCTGAATGGGCTGCCCATTCAGAAAAGTGCCGTTCCTGCTCGAATTGTCCTTCAGCAGCCAGCCTTCCCCAGCCCGGCTGAAACTGGCATGAACTCTGCTGCAGCCGGGATCTGTGAGCTTAAGATGGCAGCTCATGCCCCTCCCCACCAAGAAGCCGGGCTGCAGCGGAATCGTCTCAGAGTTGCAGATAAGATAGCCTTGTTTGCCCCATTCCTCCAGGGGCCCCCTGGCCACCTGGTAGCGTTTGGTAGGGGCAAACTGCTCTTCCCTGCTTTGCTTAACTTCTTCTTCCTGCAAGCGTTTCCCTTTTAATCCCCCGATTATTGACCTGAGCCTAGTTTTGAACCCTTCTTTCAAGTCAGTCACTCCTGCAGCTGCCTCTGGCGCAGTTGGCCGCAGGCAGCGTCAATATCGGAACCCCGCTCTTTCCGGATGGATACGGGGATGTGTTCTGCAGCCAAAATACGGGCAAATTCCATCACACGCCGCTCTGCAGGCCTTTTCTGGCCGGCGGCCGGATTAATGGGAATTAGATTGACGTGGCAGAGCCTGCCCTTAAGCAGCCGGCCCAGACTTCTCGCCTGCTCCGCACTGTCATTAAAACCGCTGATCAGGGCATACTCATAAGAGATGCGCCGCCCTGTTCTTTCTGTATAATAATGGCAGGCCGCAAAGAGCTCTGCCAGGGGAAACCTCCTGTTCACCGGCATCACCTGCGAACGCTCCGCATCAGTCACAGCATGGAGGGAAACCGCCAGGTTGACCTGGAGATCCTCTTCAGCCAGCTCCCTGATCTGGGGCGCCAAGCCGCAGGTGGAGATAGTGATGCGCCTGGCTCCGAGGTTAACGCCCTGTTCATGGTTGAGGAGGCGGACGGAGCGCAGCACTGCCTCATAATTGGCCAACGGCTCTCCCATGCCCATGTAGACCAGGTTGGAAATACTTTGTTGCCGGGCTTTGAGGCGGTTTTGCACCCACAGCACCTGGGCGGTTATTTCCGCCGCAGACAGGTTGCGCACAAAGCCGCTCTGCCCTGTGGCACAAAAGGAACAGTTCATGGCACAGCCCACCTGGGTGGAGATGCAGAGGGTATGGCGCTTTTCCTCCGGAATCAGCACCGTTTCTACCGTGGCCTGATCCTCCAGGGCAAACAGGTACTTTTCTGTACCGTCTGCTGATGTTCTCACAGTAACCGGTTTCAGGGGCCAAGGCGAACCGAAGGCCCGTTCCAACTCTGCAATTGTATCTTTGGGCAGGTTGGTCATTTCCGCAAAGCTGCCCACTGCATGCCTGTGGAGCCAGGAAAAAATCTGGCCCGCCCGGAATGGAGCAGTTCGCCTCTCCAGCCAGCTTTTTATCTCTTCAGGGAACATTCCCAATATATGCACTGATAAACCTCCAGTTCAGGGGTGAGACGATGGGCAAACGCGCAAAAATTCATTTTCTCACGGCTTATGTAGAATACCTTCTAGATCAGGGTATCCGTTCTGAAGAATACTATTTAGGAGATGCCTCGCGCTTTTTGCGCCACCTCTTGGCCGGTGTCACCGCCGAGCAGGTCCACTCCTATATCTGCAGCTCGCACCATTCCGAGGCCTACCGCCTGCGCCTGGAAAAAACGCTGCGCAAATTCTTCAGCTTTGCCCAGGAGAACCTGTCCATTGAAATCGGAGAGATCCTAGATAGACAAAAAGAACCAGATCAACACCTGGTTCAAGAATAGTCTGGTCGGGGCGACACGATTTGAACGTGCGACCTCCGCGTCCCGAACGCGATGCTCTACCAAACTGAGCCACGCCCCGCATAAATAGTATATACCCCAAGGGGGGCTTCTGTCCAGAGAAAAATGTCAACTTCACCTAGGAACCCAGGCATTCCTCTGCGATTTTAGCAATCAGTAAAGAGTTGGTGGGCATTCTCTCTTCACAGTAGGGTTCGCACAGCCTGCGGATGAAACCAGTGTTGCCATGCTCCCAGGCGGCCACAATCGCGTTGCGAATGGCTGCCTCAACCCCGCTGGCTGTGGTGCGGTACTTCTTTGCCAGGGCGGGATAAATCTCCTTGGTCAGCCCCCCGGCAAAGTAGCCTTCATCGGTGTACATCAGCACAGCATCCTTTAGGTAAGAGAAACCCTTGTAATGGGGGGGCACGCCCATGTCGTGGAGCAGCCTTAACACGGTCTGGTCCGCACTGGTTCTGGTATCCAGCGCCGCTGCCCCCTCCAAAGCCACCACCTCTTTGGAAGTTGCGGCAAACTCCCGCAGCCTTTGAGCTAAAATCTCAAGCTGAAAAGGCTTAATCATAAAATAATCTGCGCCGAGGCTCATCAGCCTGGCCAAGAGATTGTCGGTGCCGAAGGCGGTAATTACAACCACTTTAGGTCTCTTTTTCAAGCCCAAAGTCTGCAGCCTTTCCATAACTCCGAGTCCATCCAAGTAGGGCATGGTAATGTCCAGCAGTACCACATCTGGTTCCAGGCTTTGGATCAGGCTCATGGCCTCTTCCCCGTCATGAGCCATTCCAACCACGTCGAGATCAAGCTGTGTGTCAAAATAGTCCTCTAGCACCTTGCAGAGTTCCACATTGTTATCGACAACAAGCACTCGCATCGGGGACTCCCTCCCGCCCTGTTTTATCATCTATTTGACAAATTTTGGGGAAATCCTGCCCTTTAGGATATTTTTGTCAACTTAATGTTAAACTCAAATTTTTCTAAAAATGGCCAAAAAGAAACCGTCCAGCCCATGACGGTGGGGAAGGATCGTCTTCATCCAGGCCGGTCCGGCAGAGGCGGGAAACCAGTCCGGAAAGGAATAACCCTGGAAGTCCCCATGGCTGGCTAAAAACCAGTCAGCCACAGCCTGGTTCTCGTTGCTGGTCAGGGTGCAGGTGGAATAGAGCAAAAGCCCTCCAGGGACCACGTAACGTGCAGCCGCAGCCAAGATTTGCCTTTGCAGTGCGGCAAGCTCCTCGATATCCCCCAGCTCCTTGCGCCAGCGAATATCCGGGCGGTGGCCCATGGTGCCAAGTCCTGAGCAGGGGGCATCCACCAGCACCCTGGGAGCCGGCGGCAGCTGCAGGTTCTCCGCCGCGTTGCCGACCCTGGTTTCTATGATGGCAGCCCCGAGGCGCCTGGCGTTCTCCTCCACCAGCCTGAGGCGGTTCGGGCTGATGTCAAAGGCCAGTATCTTCCCTTCATTGCCCATCAGCTGAGCCAGATGGGTGGCTTTGCCGCCAGGGGCGCTGCAAAGATCGTAGACTGTCTGCCCAGGCTCTGCCTGCAGGGCGTGGGCGGCCAAAGCGCTGCTTTCGTCCTGCACATAGTACATCCCAGCTTCCAGCCCCTGATCACGCACAGCCAGGTGGGCGGGGCTTACTTCCAGAATATCAGGAGCATACTGTCCGGGCTTAACGCTCAGGCCCCGCCCTTCCAGATAGGTCTGCACCTCCTCAGGGGAGTGCTTCAGCGTGTTTACACGAATCTGCAGCCGGGGCGGCTCGTTCAGCGCCTGGCAGAGTGCGACGGTCTCGTCTTTGCCCAGCCAGTCCAGCCAGTGTTCAACGATCCAGTCTGGAAAAGAGTATTTTACGCCGAGATGCCTGACCAGATCCCTTCCTTGATCTGGATAGGGAATTGAGCCGCGTCTGCGGACAACCTGCCTTAATATCCCGTTGGTGAACTTGGCCAGGCCTTCATGGCCGAAGAGGCGAGCCAGATTGACCGCCTCGTGGACCGCCGCCCGGGCAGGCACCCGGTCCAGGTAGAGGATCTGGTAGACCGCACTGCGCAGCACATTTAGGATCTCAGGCTTGATTTTGGCTAAAGGCCGGGAGCTGCACAGAGACAGGACATAATCCAGGCTGCGGCGCATGCGCACCGTTCCGTAGACAAGCTCTGTGTAAAGCCCCTGGTCAAGGCTGCTCAAGGAGTTCTGCCTCAAATGAGAATCGAGGACTTCGCGCAAGAAGTCCTCCGTTTTCTCCAATTTATTGAGGGTGAGCACGGCAAGCTGCCGCGGATTTGTTACCTTAGCCATTAGCGTCTCCTCTGCCCTCTCAAGATCAAAAGGCGGAGCAGCTGCGTGGCAGAGACAGCTACAGCAGCCACATAGGTCAGGGCAGCGGCGTTCAGCACCGCCTTGGCCTTGGGTACTTCAGCCCTGCTTAAGTAGCCTCCGCTGTGGAGGAATCCTAAGGCCCGCCTGGATGCGTTGAATTCCACAGGCAAAGTCACCAGCTGAAAGCCGAGGGCGGCAATGAAGAACCAGATGCCCACCAGCATCAGTACATCAAAGCTGAACAAAAAGCCCATTAAGAAAAGGGGCATGGCCATTTGGGAGCCGAGGCTGGCAACTGGAAAGAGGCCGGTCCTCAGGGCCAATGGCGCATATTTTTGGGCATGCTGCACAGCATGGCCCACCTCGTGAGCGGCAACGCCCAGGGCGGCAACGCTGGTGCCGCTGTAGACATCTGCCGAAAGGCGTACGGTGTTGGTGCGGGGATCATAGTGGTCCGTCAGCCTGCCTGAAATCCGCTCCACATTAACATTGTGCAGTCCATTGTCGTCCAGAATCTGACGGGCAATCTGGCCGCCGGTAAAACCGGCATAGGACCGTTCCCTTAAGTAGCGGCTAAAAGTGGTGTTCACCTTGAATTGGGCATACATGGCAAAAAACAGTGCAGGAAGAACCAAAATAAACGTAGGATCATAAAACATCCAATCTCCTCCTTTTGGTTATAAATAATCTCCCACGCGCAGACGCAGTCCGTTGGCAAAGTCCACGCCTGAAACAGCCTTGGCATTGGGTCTTTGCACTTTCAGCAAGAGCAGCGACCCGAGGCCGCAGCCCACAAGCAGCCCCTGGCCCTCCAGGGCCAGAATCTCCCCTGGGGCCCCTGACGCATCGCTAGGCAGCGCTTCATGGATCTTCACCGTTTCCTCCCCTACGTAAGTGTAAGCCAACGGCCAGGGATTCATGCCCCTAATCAGGCGATCCAGCCGGTCGGCGGGTTCCTTGAAATCTACGTATGAATCATCTTTCGAAAGTTTAAAAGCATAACTTGCCGCCCCGTGATCCTGCGGTTTCCGGGGGGCGTTCCCCGCTGCAATCTGCCGCACCGTTTCCCGCAAGAGCTCAGCTCCTTTGACCATCAGACGGTCGTGGAGAGCCCCTGCTGTATCCCGGGGCAGGATGGGCTCTTCAGCCTGGAGGATGATATCTCCGGTATCCCAGCCTGAATCCATGTACATCGTGGTGACACCTGTGACAGAGTCCCCTTGCACAATCGCGGCGTTGATGGGAGCAGCCCCCCTGTACTTGGGCAAAAGGGAGCTGTGCACATTGACGCAGCCGTACTTGGGCATTTCCAGCAGACGGTCCGGCAGTTTCTGGCCAAAGGCAACTACAACAAAGAGGTCCGCGCCGTAGGCTTCCAGCTCATCCATGACCTCCGGAACACCTACTTTCTCCGGCTGCAGGACGGTGAGGCCGTGCTTCAAAGCAGCTTCTTTGACAGGAGAGGGGCGCAGCCGCTGGCCCCGGCCGCTTCTGCGGTCGGGCTGAGTGACCACCGCCACAACATCATGCTCCTCCACCAGCACTTCCAGGCTGGGTACGGCAAAATCCGGGGTTCCCATAAAGATGATGCGCATTCACTCACCCTTTCCCAGCTCAGCCACTTCAACTTCCGGCTCTTCGATGATCTCCGCTTCCGCGATCATGCGATCCAGCATCAGTACACCGTCCAGGTGGTCGATTTCATGCTGCAGCGCCCGGGCAAAAAGACCGTCGGCCTGGATGCGCACTGGTTTTCCCTTTTCATCCCTGCCGGTAACCTCAAGCTCGGTGGCGCGCTTTACATACACCCAGCGCTCAGGGATGCTCAGGCAGCCTTCAACATCTATCTCTTCACCGCTGGAAGCCGCGATTTTGGGATTCACCAAGACAACCGGCCCTTCGCCCACATCCAAGACAATGATCCGCTTGCTCACCCCGACCTGGGGGGCGGCCAGCCCGATGCCGTTGGCCTCATACATCGTTTCCAGCATATCATCTATCAGTTTCGCAACTTTCTTGGTTATTCTGGGCACTTCCTCAGCAGTTTGCTCCAAAACAGGATCACCCACAGTGACAATTGGCAGTTTAGCCACAGTACCACCTCAATTCTACTCACCTTTATTATACCATATTAGAGCATATAGATCGGATCAATGTCGATTGTAACAAGCACTTGATCATCAGTGGGCGGCAGCTGCCTCAGCCTGGCCGAGGGCGGACCGTCGCTTTTCAGCAAGATCTGCCAGCGGTAACGTCCCTGGATTCTGCCGATGGGGGCAGGGGCAGGTCCGAATACATCCTGGCCCGGAAAGCCCTGACTGAGGAGACAGGCATGGATCTGACGGGCAGCTTCTTCCGCCGCCTGCTGCGGCCCGCTGCAGAGAATGCGGGTGAGCTGCCGAAAAGGCGGATAGCCGAGCTGCCGGCGAAAACCTATTTCCCTGCGGTAAAACTCCAGGTAGTCATGGTTCTGAGCTGCCCGAACCGCGAAGTGAGAAGGATCATAGGACTGGATAATCACTTCGCCCTTCTTCTCCCCCCGTCCGCTTCTGCCCGCAACCTGGGTCAGGAGCTGAAAAGTGCGCTCAGGGGAGCGGATGTCAGGAAAGTTCAGGGAGAGATCCGCACTGAGCACCCCTACCAAAGTTACATTGGGAAAATCAAAGCCCTTGGCCACCATCTGGGTGCCCACCAAAATCTGGGCCTGCCCCTGGGCAAACCTGCGCAGAATAGAGGCATGGGCGCCCTTGCGCCGAGTAGTGTCTGCATCCAGGCGCAGGGATTTCAGCTCAGGGAACTCCCTGGTCAAAGCCTCCTGCACCTGTTCTGTCCCTACTCCAAACTGCCGGAGAAAGCGGGAAGCACATTTCGGGCAGGACTTGGGCAGAACTTCCCTGTGCAGGCAGTAATGGCAGTGCAGCCTGTCATCTTCCCGGTGATAGGTCAGGGACACCTGGCAGTTTGGGCAGCCTATCACTTCCCCGCACTCCCGGCAGAGCACAAAGCGGGAAAAGCCGCGCCTGTTCAAAAGAATGATGGCCTGGTTGCCGGTGACCGTGAGCTTTTCCAGGGCCCTTTTCAGTTCGGTGCTGAAAATGGAGCGGTTGCCCCGCTCAAACTCAGCCCGCATATCCACCACCTGAACCTGCGGCAAAGGGCGCTCTTCCACCCTGTGGGTGAGCTCCGCGAGGAGGTAGTCACCCTGGAGGGCTTTGTGATAGCTTTCCAGGGCCGGCGTGGCACTGCCCAGTACAGCCTGGGCGCCCTCGAGCTCGCAGCGCTTAATCGCCACATCCCTGGCGTGGTAGCGAATGGAGCCTTCCTCCTGCTTATAGGTGGTTTCATGTTCCTCATCCAGGACAATCAGGCCCAGGCATCTGGTTGGGGCGAAAACCGCAGAACGGGCCCCGATTACCACATCCACTTCGCCGCGATAGGTTTTCCACCACTGGTCAAAGCGTTCCCCCAGGGAAAGACCGCTGTGCAGAACTGAGATCCTGTCCCCGAAACGGGCTGCAAAGCGGCTGACGGTCTGGGGAGTCAGGGCAATTTCCGGAACCAGTACAATAGCCTGTTTGCCCTGCTTAATCACATCGGCAATCACGTTGAGATAAACTTCTGTTTTTCCGCTGCCGGTGACGCCATGGAGCAGGACCGGGCGCCCTTCGCCCTCCAGTTCCCTCTGTATCGTTTCTACAGCAGACTTCTGCTCAGCCGTCAGCGTCACCTTTTGGTCAGGCACCTGATCCCACTCCACTTTTCGTTCAATGACAGCGGTGCCCAGGGCAATAATACCCTGTTCTTCCAACGCCCGCAGCGTGCTGCGGCTGGTGTCAGCCTGTGCAATCAAGTCCGCGGCCAAGAGCGTTTGCTTTTTCTGCAGAATCTCTACAACCCTTTTTTGGGCTGCAGCATTTTTCCTCAACTTAGGGTTTTGCACGAGCAAGGTTACGGTTTGGGCGGTCTTGGCCCCCACCCTTTCCTTCCCGTATCTGAAGGCCGGCGGCAGCATGTACTGCAGAGCTTCGGAGAAAAGGCCCACATAGGTCTCTCCCATCCAGCGGGCGAGCTCCACCAGTGATGGGAGAATAATGGGATCGGGATCAAGGAGATCCAATAACTCCTTTAATTTATCTTGCTCCACCTCCAGCTCGCTGGAGAGCTGCACCACATAGCCTTCCAGTTTGCGGCGCCCAAAGGGCACCAGCACCCGGTGGCCGATCTCCAGTTTGTCCCTTAAGCTTCCCGGGATTCTGTACTGGAAAATCCGGTTAACTGCCTCAGCCCGCACATCTACAATCACTCCGGCATACTGTTCCATCTTCTCACCGCCAAAAAAACCTGTGGTTTTGGACCACAGGCTTTGCTTACTTCGACTCGCCTTTATTGAACTTCCATTCAATCTTGCCTGCCTTTAACTCTTCAATGGCGATACTCACAGGCTTTTTTGACTTGCACTCTATTACAGGCTCAGCACCGTCAATGATCTGCCTGGCCCGTTGTGAAACGGCGACAATGGCCGTATAGCGATCTAACTTGCTAGCTGGTTTCGGTGAACTCAACTGACGAACCTCCTTCCCAAATCACTCGCAGTTTTTCTAGGTCAAGCCTGCTGACCCTGGACCATTCGCTTAAAATGATCTGCCGCAGCTGCTCTGCGGCCCGGCCCAGGTCATCGTTGATTATATAATAATCATAGTTTACTATATGCTTGATTTCTTCGTAAGATTTGGCGAGTCTCCGCTTGATTGCTTCTTCCGATTCAGAACCCCTGCGCTTCAAGCGCCTGCTCAGCTCCTCAGGCGTGGGGGGCAGCAAAAACACGTAGACTGCCTCGGGCATTTTCTCCCTGATTTGGGCTGCGCCCTGAATGTCAATATCCATAATAACTGCATTGCCCGCCTCAATCTGGTCATACACAAAACTCTTCGGCGTACCGTAACGGTAGCCCACAAAGGTAGCCGATTCTAATAATAGGTCATCTTTGAGCATTTGGTCAAATTCTTCCTCTGTCCGGAAGAAATAGTTGACCCCGTCCACCTCTCCGGCCCGGGGCGGCCGGGTAGTAACGCTAATGGAGTATTTCAAGTTAGGGACAGTAGGAAAAACGGCGTTCATCACAGAGTTTTTCCCAGCCCCGCTTGGGCCGGACAACACTATGAGAAAACCCTTCATTTTTAACCCACCGTCCCTGACATCCTGTAGTGTACCCTTCAACTCAGCAGTAACCCCCTATTTCTCATTAGGTTCCAGTTGTTCTTTATTGCTTAAGCGATGTGCCACGGTTTCAGGTTGCACTGCTGACAAAATGATGTGATCACTATCAGCGATAATCACCGCTCTGGTGCGCCGGCCGTAGGTGGCATCAATAAGCATGCCCCTTTCCCTGGCCTCCTGCACCATTCGTTTAATGGGAGCCGATTCGGGGCTGACGATAGCCACAATTCTGTTAGCTGCCACTATATTTCCGAATCCGATGTTGATCAACCGTATCCCCATGTTCACAGCTCCTTACAGATTATCCGAGCCGCTCCAGCAGCTTCTCCCTCTGCCTTTTACCCAAACCTTGTACGCGGCGATTCTCGTTGATACCTATCTCACGCATAATCTTCTCAGATGTTACCTTGCCCACCTGGGGCAGGGACTGGAGCAGATAGGTGACGCGCATTCTAGCAATCACTTCGTCGTCAACTGAATCCAACACTTCCTGAAGGGTCATGGAGCCCTTCTTCAGCTTAGCCCTGACCTCAGCCCTTCTGCTGCGCATTTCCTGGGCCTTTCTAAGCGCATCCAACTTCTCGTCCTGTGTCAAATGCGGCAGTGCCATACTTGTTCACCCCCTTTGTACCAACATTTAGGACAATTATAGCTACTCGATATTCTGCACTTGTTCCCGGATTTTCTCCAGTTCACTCTTCATGCTTACTACCGAAGCTGCTATATGCACATTGTTGGCCTTCGAGCCTATCGTATTCACTTCCCGATTCATTTCCTGGATCAAAAAGTCAAGCTTGCGCCCTACCGAGGCATGGGACTTTAGTGTTTCTTTGAACTCCTGGATATGGCTGGCCAGACGCACCAGCTCTTCGTCAATGCTGCAGCGGTCGGCAAAGATGGCCACCTCGCCTAAGAAGCGCTCTTCTGTCAGCGTTGTTCCGTCCAACAACTCTCCCAGGCGTTCCCTCAGGCGCTTCCGATAATCGACGACAACCTGGGGTGCAATGCCGGCCACATCTGCCCTTAGTTTCTCTACCTGCAGGAGCTTTTCCTCCAAGTCGGCACATAATCTGCGCCCCTCGGCCTCCCGCATCGCTTCCAGGCCGTCCAGGGCTGCATTGGCAGCCTGGGCAACCAGCTGCTGCAGATTATCCCAGTCCAAAGGCGGCTCGTCCACCTCTAAAAGCCCAGGCAGGACCAGGATATCGGACAGCTGGATTTTGTCTTCGCTGCCCAGTTCAGACTGGATCGTCCGCAGAGCCTGCAGGTATCCCTTTAACAGTGCATTATTAATCTGTACAATTCGCTCTTGATCGCCAAATTCCTCCACTGACAGCGTCACTTCTACCCTGCCCCTGGCAAGCCTGCCTGTGATAACTGTTCTGAGGGTCTCTTCCAGCTGGCTGTATTGCTTCGGGATTCTGAAGAACAAGTCCAAATAGCGGTGGTTAACTGATTTTATTTCAACCTGGACAGCATATCCGGCATCCGCCGCCTCCCCTTGTCCAAAGCCCGTCATGCTCTTGATCAAATCACTCGCCTCCAATTGCACCATCTCTAGTATCTTCTGGATTTGGCAGAATAATCCTGCTGAGAGACAATTGAAATAGTCGCCAATTCATACTTTTAGCAGGGAAAAGTGCCTCCGGGCCGCTTGTTTGACAAGGCGGAGGGCTGTTTCAACAAAGAGGGGCAGAACGGCAAAGAGGCCCACCAAGAGCCAGTCATCGACGGTTAAAGGCACAGTCTGGAAGATATTGGCCATAAAGGAATTATACACAATGAACACCTGGGCTCCGGCGGAAAGGAGCACAGCAAAGATAAGCCAGAGATTGCCCCACACCCCCATGGCAAAAACGGAGCGGTGTTCGTGGCGGCATTGGAAGGAAAAGACAAGCTGGGCGAAGACCAGGGTGGAAAAGGCCATGGTCCGGCTGCGCAGCACGTCGCCGGAATAGTACCAGAGGCTGAAAACAAAGACCAGCAGAGCCGCGAGGCTGATCACCGTACCCGAGAACAGAATGCGCTTCAGGAGGCCCCTGGCGAAAACGCCCTCCCTGGGATTGCGGGGTTTTTGCAGCATTAGGTCCCGATCCGTCGGATCCAGACCCAGGGCGATGGCGGGCAGTCCGTCGGTCACCAGGTTCATCCAGAGAATCTGCATAGGCACTAGCGGCAGGGGCAGACCGGCCAGCGTAGCCACCAGCATCGTCAGCACCTCCCCTACATTGCAGCCCAAGAGATAGCGGATAAACTTGCGGATGTTGTCGTAGATGCCCCGCCCCTCCCGGACCGCCCGGATAATTGTGCCGAAATTGTCATCAAGGAGCACCATATCCGAGGCTTCCCTGGTTACGTCGGTGCCCTGGATGCCCATGCTCACCCCAATATGGGCTTCCTTCACCGCAGGGGCGTCATTCACCCCGTCACCGGTCATGGCTACGATTTCCCCATTCGCCTGCAGCGCCCGGACAATGGACAGCTTATGGCTTGGCGCCACCCGGGCAAAGACCGCCACCGACTTAATCCGCTCCCGCTGTTCCAGGGGCGTCAGCGCCTCCCACTGGGCACCGGTGACAACTTCGGAGGCCTCAGGGGTGAAAAGCCCGATGCGCTCCGCAATCGCTGCCGCCGTCCGCCTGTGGTCGCCGGTGACCATGATGGTGCGGATCCCGCCCTGGCGCGCCGCCAAGATTGCTCCGGGCACCTCCGGCCGCGGCGGATCAAGCATGCCGATGAGGCCGGTCAAGATCAGCCCCTGTTCCCAGGCGCCCTCGGGGGGCACTTGCCTGCCCAGGGGCCTATGAGCAGTGGCCAAAACCCTCAACGCATCATTAGCCATGGCCTCCAGCGCCTCCAGGGCCCTTTCCCTGTGTTCCTGGGTGAAACGGACCACCTCGCCGCCTGCCATCACATGGCTGCATCTTTGCATAATCACATCGGGGGCCCCTTTCACCAGGGACAGGTACTCCCCCGCGCCTTTGACCACAACGCTCATACGCTTGCGGTCCGAATCGAAGGGCTGGCTGGCCGCCTCACTGAATTTTCTGCGCAGCGCGGCCTGGGGCGGCAGACCGCTCCGCTCTGCCATGCGCAGAAGGGCTACTTCAGTAGGATCGCCAAAGAACTCGCCCCGGCCGTAGGCTTCTGCCCGGGTGCAGAGGGCCCCTGTCAGGCAGGCGTAGTGAAGAGCATCCCCCTTGCCCATCCGCAGCCTCAGATCAGACAAATCAGTAAGCAGCCCTGTCCCGGGGGACCAGATGGCCTGCACCTCCATCTGGTTCAGGGTTAACGTGCCTGTTTTATCCGAACAGATGACAGTGGCGCAGCCTAACGTTTCCACCGCCGGCAGCTGTCTGATTATGGCGTTTTGCCTGCTCATGCGCTGCACCCCTACCGACAGGGCAATGGTGACCACAGCAGGCAGGCCTTCGGGAATGGCCGCCACAGCCAAAGTCACGCCCACCATGAACATTTTGTAAATGGGCTGCCCCTGCCTGATTCCGGCGAGAAAGACAACAGCCACAATGGCCAGGCAGGCCAAAACCAAAACCTTGCCTAGCTGACCGAGGCGCTTTTGCAGCGGCGTGGCCACGTCCCCCTCATCCTGGAGCAGGTGCGCGATCTCTCCGATCTCAGTATCCATGCCGGTGGTTACCACCACAGCCTTGGCGTAGCCCCTAGTCACCAGAGTGCTCTTGAACACTATGTTTTTCAGATCTCCGATAGGCGTGTCCGCCCTGCCCCTGAAGCTTTCATTTTTCGTCACCGGCACAGATTCACCGGTGAGGTTGGATTCATCTACGCTGAGGAGCTGGCTTTCCAGAATCAGCCCGTCGGCGGGAACCCGGTCGCCGGGTTCCAGAAAGATAATGTCCCCCGGCACCAGCTCGGCAGCATCAATAACTGACTTATGACAGTCCCGCAGCACCTTGCAGTGGGGAGCCGCCAGTTTACCCAGCATGTCTAAGGATTTTTCCGCTTTGTACTCCTGGTAGAAGCCGAGGATGGAGTTGAGGAACACGATGGCAAAAATGGCCGCCGCATCAAGCAGCTCGCCCAGGGCTGCTGAAACAACTACAGTTCCTAACAGAACAAGGACCATAAAGTCTTCAAACTGACGGATAAAAATCCGCCAGGGCGCAACTGGCGGTTTAGTAACCAATAGATTAGGTCCCAGGCGGTTCAGCCGCTCCCGGGCTTCGCCTGAGGACAGGCCTGCCTGGGGGTTTGCGCCCAGTTCCTTTAATACTTTCGCTGCAGAGGCAAGATGCCAGCTCTTCGCCAAGGCGCTCACTTCTTTCCCATAATAGTCAAAGTTCCTGATGCATCTTATTCTGGGAAAGAAAAAAATAGTACGCTCCCCGACTTGCGGGGAGCGTATCGTTACTCGCTTTCCTGCAGCTCTTTCATCCTGGAAAAAGCATGTTCAGCCTGGTCCTTAAGACCGGCAGCCTCATAGCTGAGGCCTAAGTAGTAAAACATGGGAATGGACCTGGGCGCCTGCAGCTGGGCAACTTCCAGGGCGGCAATGGCCTCCTCGTAGTCCTCCAGGTAATACAGGGCTTTGCCAAGGCCAAGGCGGGCGTCAAAGTAGTCGCCGGCATCCTCCAGGGCCTTTGCAAAAGCCTCTCTGGCCTGGGCGTAGTCGCCGCGCTCCAGGGCAGTGTTGCCGAGCCCCACGTAGGCCTGGCGGAAGGGATCCTCCTCCGGCGCGCTTTCCGCGGCCAGCCGATAGCTTTGCTCCGCCTCATCCAGGCGGCCCATCTCCGCATAAAGATCGCCGATAAAGGAGTGAATCCACGTTTCTTCCGGATGGAGCCTGGCGAAGTCCATGAAATACCCCAGGGCGGTGCCCGGCCGATCCAGGTACTGGTAGATCATGCCGATCATCAGCATGGCCTCCCCCGATGTTTCATCGTCGCGGAGGGCCTTTTCAAACTCGCCAATGGCCAGGGCCATGGGATTGACCCGAGGGAATGTCTCTTCCAGCCTCACCGCGTGGTAATAGAGGGCCATAAACCCGTTGTCCAGATACTCTGCTCCGGTTCTGGCGTAGACTAAAGTGCCGGCAGCAATAAAAATGAGCGCAATCAGCGCAATTGCTCTATGTTTTTTCATGCTCAACAACTCCTGTCATTCCGTGTATATTTCTCTACCGAACGGCAAAAACCTGCTTAGTTGAGATGTAGAAACCCAGATGCTATAATGGAAAAAACGAGGTGGTAGTATGCCCTTAGACGGCCTTACATTAAGTGTCTTAGTTCGCGAACTCGACCCTTTGCTGAAAAACGGTCGGGTTTTAAAGATTTATCAGCCGGATGAAGCCGCTGTAACGTTGCAGCTGCGCCTGCCGGGCAAAACGGAAATTCTGCTGCTCTCGGCGGATCCGGTTCACCCCCGCATCCATACGGTGGCTGAGCAGCCGGAAAATCCGTTGAATCCCCCGGCCTTTTGCATGCTGCTCCGCAAGTACCTGGAGCCAAGCCGCCTGCTGACCATAGAGCAGCAGGGCCTGGACCGCATTTGCCGCCTCCGCTTTGAAGCAGTTGATCCGTCCGGGAAATCAATTGAGCTGACCCTGGTTTTCGAAGTGATGGGCAGGCACAGTAATCTGTACCTGGTTACAGAGGACGGGATAATTTTAGACGCCCTAAAACGCTTCCCAGACCAGGGCGTAATGCCGGGCAAACCTTATATCCCCCCGCCGGATCAGGGCAAGGTTGAGCCCGGAAGCCTCTCCCGGGAGCTTTTCCTGGACGAAATCCGCCTGCTCCCTGCCCCTGTCCCTCTCTGGAAATGGATCACCGGCAAGTTTCAGGGCTTCAGCAAAACGGCTGCCCAGGAGGTTTTGCGCCGGGGGGGCTTTGACCCAAGGATAGAGCGGGGCGCCATCGATGCAGCCAGCTGGCCCCTGGTCTATGAGGCCTTTGCGGATCTGTTGCATGAGCTGGAAAGCGGCGGCACGCCGACTTTATACAAAACCGAACCCGAGGACTTTGCCGCCTACTCCTTGACAGGCCTTCCCGGCGAGCGCTTTGCAACTGCCAACGAACTGATCCGTACAGTCCTTGGCGAAAGGCAGGCCGGCAAAGAGCTGGAAGAGATGAAAAACCGCCTGCGCAAGAGAATTGCCAGGGACCACAAACGGGTGGCAAGAAAGGAAGCAATCCAGCAGACGGAGCTCCAGGAGGCGGAACAGGCAGATCACTTCCGGCACTTAGGAGAGCTTCTGACCGCCAGTTTCCACCTGATTCCCAAAGGGGCAGCCAGCGTGGATGTGCCTGACTATACCCAGGAGGGTGCTCCCCTGGTAACCGTTCCCCTCGATGAGCGCCTTTCGCCCAGTGCCAATGTGCAAAGGATCTTCAAGCGCTACGCCAAGGCCAAGGCCAGCCAGGAACAGATCACTCTCCAACTGGAAAAAACCCGCCAGGAACGGAGCTATTTAGAAGATGTGCTGCTCCAGATTGAACTGGCAGACCATCCCGAAATTCTCAAAGAGATCGAAACGGAGCTTTACCAGGCAGGCTATCTGAAAAGAAAACCCAAACCTTCAACACGCAAAGTTCAATCCTCAGGGCCGGACCGTTATCTTTCCAAGGACGGAATCACCATTTTGGTGGGCCGCAGCAACCGGCAGAACGACTATTTGACTTTCCGCCTAGCCGGGCCCAACCACCTGTGGCTCCATGCCAGAAATGCGGCCGGCAGCCATGTGGCAGTGCTGGCTGAAGGAGAGATACCCCAGGAGACGCTCCTGGCAGCCGCCCAGCTGGCGGCCTACTTTTCCCAGAGCAGGCGTTCTCCGAAGGTGGATGTCGATTACACCTTGCGCAAGCATGTGCGCAAGCCGAAAGGTGCCGCCCCCGGCTATGTCCATTACGACAAGGCCAGGACAATTACAGTTAATCCAACAGACTTTACAATGCCTGAAAAGCAAAACTAAAGAGCAAATAACAAGAAGCAGGCGGATACACCAAAGTCTTCTACGCCTGCCTCCTGTTGCTGGTGGGAAATACGGCGCCTGTCCCAAGGCACCATATTTCCCTTACCTTTTCATTCTGCGAGTTTACAAATGTTCCTCCTTATAAACACGCTTTTCTTCCTTCTTTGCACCTTGATCCTGCGAATAAACGCTCCCTCCCTGGTCATACTATAAAATAGATAGAGACCTAAAGGAGGAGTATCTATTATGATGGGTGACGAAACTCAAGGCACCACAGCCAAAAAGTCTGCGCCGGTCCGCAACTGGACGGATAAAGAAAAGGATCTGGTCTGGGAACAGGCAATCAAAGCCAAGGAGGACGGCCTGCCCATGACCGAAGCTTTCCGGCGCGCTGCCAAGCTCCTTCCCCACCGTTCCGAGGCAGCCATCGGCATGCTTTATTACAACGTGCTGCGCAAAGAACGGGAAGAGCCTGCGGCAGCTCCGAAAAAGTCAAAATCAGGCTTTACGGTGGACCCTGCACTGTTAGAAGCATTTCAAGGTTTGCCGGAATATATACAAGAATTAAACAGCAAAATTCGCGCTTTAGAAGAACGTGTAAACCAGCCTGACCCCATGGCACTGTTAAGAGCCCTGGGCAGCCTGGCAGAAAGCATCAGCAGCGAAGAAGCACAGGAAGCCAAAATCCAGGAGCTGGAAGCAGAAATCGCAGAGTTGAAAAAGGAAAACGCAAGGCTGATGGAGGATCTGCATAAGCTCAGGGACGCCTACAACGACGCTTTAGGTATCTATGACATGTTTACAAACATGGCTTCCATTTCACAGATTATGAGCCTCGGCGACTTTAAGCAGCAAATGAAAACCACTCTGGACAAATGGGGCAATGTTCTGGACATCACCCTCGCCCCGGTATCCAGCACTGTGTAGAAAAAAGATGGGTCAGCTTTAAGCCGACCCATCTTTTGCTTTACAGTTAATGACTAGCCAAGGTAAATGAAGCGCAATACAAACAACACAGCTAAAATGTAGGTAATGGGATGCACTTCTTTGGCTTTTCCGGTTGCCAGCTTCACCACAGGATAGGTGATAAAGCCAAGGGCGATGCCGGTAGCAATACTGTAGGTGAACGGCATGGCGATCATGGCGATGAACGCAGGCAGTGCTTCCTCCATGTTGTCCCAGGGAATGTTGATTACGGGTTTCATCATCAAAGCGCCGACGATGATCAAGGCAGGTGCGGTAGCAGCTGCAGGCACAATCCCGATAATGGGCAGGAAGAACAGGGAAAGCAGGAAACAGGCCGAGGTGACCAGGTTGGCCAGGCCGGTTCTGCCGCCTACTGCCACGCCGGACGCAGACTCTACAAAGGTTGTAACTGTGGAGGTGCCAAAGACTGCACCGGCCACGGTGCCGATGGAGTCAGCCAGGAGTGCCTTTTCGGCCCGGGGCAGCTTGCCCTCTTTGTTCAGGAAGCCCGCACGTTCGGAAACGCCGATCAGTGTGCCGATGGTATCAAAAAGATCGACAAAGAGGAAGGCAAAGACAACTTCCACAAGGCCGATGTTGAAGGCACCGGCAATGTCAAGTTTGCCAAAGACGGGAGCCCAGGTCGAAAAAGACGGGAGCTGGATGAAACCGTCTGGAAGGGGCGTCACGCGCATGGGAATGCCAAGCACCGTTGTGGCCAGGATACCCCAGAGAATTGCTCCGTTAACTCTGCGGGCCAAAAGAATCCCGGTAATCAAGACGCCGATTGCTGCCAACGCCGCCGAAGGTTCTGTAAGGTTGCCAATGGCGATAATTGTTGCCGGATCTGACACCACAATGCCGGCATTCTGCAGACCGATCAGAGCGATAAAGAGTCCAATGCCTGCACCGATAGCAGATTTCAACGTTGCAGGAACCGCATCGATTATTTTCTCCCTAACACCCGACAAGGACAGAAGAACAAAGAGAATACCGGAAATAAACACAGCTCCGAGGGCTGTCTGCCAAGTATAGCCCATGCCGAAGACAACAGAATACGTAAAGTAGGCGTTTAAGCCCATGCCTGGTGCTAATGCAAAAGGATAGTTAGCAAGAAAGGCCATTAACAGCGTAGCTAAGATCGCAGAAAAGGCAGTAGCAAACAAAACAGCATTGAAGGGCATTCCAGTTTCCGACAGGATGCTCGGGTTGACAAAGAGGATATAGGCCATGGTCATGAAAGTTGTAATTCCGGCCATAACCTCCGTGCGCACATTAGTCCCGTTCTCCCTGAGCTTAAACTGTCTTTCCACCCAGCCTAAGTCCGCCTGGGCTGTCTGATTCTTTGTACTCATTGCCTGTAGCTCCTCCTTAAAGCATTGGTTTTTTGAACTTCCGGTTTAATCATTCGCTACGCTCCCGATAGTTCCTGCAGGATTTTAGAAAAATATTCGGCTTTATGTCGAAACCCAACGTTAGCTGGCGCCCTCCGACTCAGTTAGACTCTCCTTGTACTGCAGTAAAAACAGATTGTGATACAGGCCTTTCTGGGCCAGGAGCTCCTGATGGGTGCCCTGTTCGCGGATTTTGCCCTTGTGCAGCACAATGATCTTGTCTGCGTCCTGGATGGTAGAGAGGCGATGGGCCACCACCAGGCTGGTGCGCCCTTTCAAGAGCTTAGGCAAAGCATCCTGAATCAGCATTTCGGTTTCAGTGTCAATGTTGGCAGTGGCCTCATCCAGGATCAGAATCGCCGGATCGTAGGCCAATGCCCTGGCAAAGGCCAGAAGCTGCCTCTGCCCCGCCGAGAGGGTTGAACCCCTTTCGGTCACCGGCTCTTCATACTGTTTAGGCAGAGCGCTGATGAAGTGGTGGGCGTTAACGTGTTCCGCCACCCTTCGTACCCGTTCGGGATCAATATCCGGATTGTTCAGCGTGATGTTCTCAGCAATTGTCCCTGAAAACATAAAGACATCCTGCATCACCAGGCCCACGTTGCGCCTGAGCTCACCCTTGCTGAGCTCTTTAATATCCTGTCCATCAATGAGAATTTGACCCTTCTGAATGTCATAAAAACGCGAAAGCAGATTCATAATCGTCGTCTTGCCTGCTCCGGTTGCCCCGACAAAGGCAACTGTCTGGCCGGGTTCCACCGTAAAGGAGACATCCCGGAGCACCCAGTCTTCGCCCACATAGGCAAACCAAACGTTCTTGAATTCGATATGACCCTTGACCTCGCCCATGGGACGGGGGTCCTCAATTTCAGCAATGGCAGGCTCTTCATCCAGGATGAGAAAAATCCTTTCTGCAGAAGCCATGGACGCCTGCATAATGTTGTACTTCTCAGTCAAATCGTTGATAGGCCTAAAGAAAAGCTCCAGATAGTTGACAAAGGCATAGAGCACACCAAAGTCCACCACGCCCCGGAGCAGCTGTCCGCCGCCAAACCAGAGGAGAATCGCTACAGCCAGGGAGTAAACCAGCTCCATGGAGGGCCTGAACACCGCATATACATTCAGTTCCCGCATGCTGGCCCTAAGATGGCTGGAGTTTACTTCGTCAAACTCTCTAGACTTGCGCCTTTCCTGCCGGAAAATCTGCACCAGGCGGATGCCCGCAATATTCTCAGCAAAATAGGCGTTAATGCGGGCCAGGCGCACCCGGGTTTCCCGATAGGCCTCCCTTGCCCTGATTCTAAACACTGCAGTAATCGCCACGATTAAGGGCAAAGTGGCCAGGGAAACTAAGGCTAAGCGAACGTCCAGGCGGAACATCACAACAATGATGCCTAGAATCATAAAGACATCCTTAAAGAGGTTGACTAAAACTGCAGTGTACATTTCATGCAGGTTCTCAGTGTCATTGGTCACCCTGGTCACCAGGCGCCCCACGGGGTTGGTGTCGAAAAAGCGCAGAGCCAGGCGCTGAAGATGTGTAAAGAGTTCCTGCCTGATGTCAAAGACAATGCGCTGCCCGGTATACTGGAGGATATAGGCCTGAACATAGTTTAGACCAAAGCCTGCAGTGACCAGGAAAAAGAGCAGCATTCCCAGGCGCAGAATGGACTCCCGGTCAACGCGCCTGAGCTCCCTAACCTCCTCCGGAGAGAGGGTCAGGACTATCTCCCCGTCGGTGCTTTCCAGCCTTTGCTGCCCCCCTTCCCGGACAAGTTTAAAGTGCAGCGAACCAGGATCAGGTTCCCCCTTCACCGGACGCAAAGTGTAGCCTTGAATCGCGGTCAGGCTGTCATCGTCTGCATTTTCATCTGCTTCGCTGTAGAAAACATTTGAGCCTAGAATATGGTCGTCAATTGCCACCTTGACCAGGTAGGGCCTGGCCAGGTCGGTTGCGGCAATGACCAGCAGCAGTAATACACAAAGTGCAATCAGGGCCCAGTAGGGCCTCGCGTATTTTAAAAGCCTGCGCGCCAGCCTGCTGTCATACGCCTTGCCTAACGTTTGCTCTTCATGAAAGTTGTCCATCTATTACACCTGCCTTTGCCTTTAGCTGACGCTTTCAATCTGTTCTTCCAAGAGCTGCTTCTGGTACATCTCTTTGTA
>FZPS01000151.1_pt255 | contig 56768 bp, 53 predicted proteins | sample 1817821 | NCBI WGS metagenome assembly FZPS01 (sample SAMEA104158645, study PRJEB21678) | metagenome | place: Germany | collected 2015-04-21 | reverse complement strand
ACGTGACCCCAACTCCGTCGGTCAACGTGACCCCGACCCCGTCGGTCAACGTGACCCCGACCCCGTCGGTCAACGTGACCCCGACCCCGTCGGTCAACGTGACCCCGACCCCGTCGGTCAACGTGACTGAGAATATCGTTGCGGAGCTTTCAAAAGAGAAGAATCTGACAACATTCGTCAGGATCGTGCACAACTCAACTGTCACTCAAGCGCTTGAAGCAAACAGAACCTACATCATATGCGCGCCAACTGATAGTGCATTCGCTGACTTTGGTAATGAGACGCTCTCGGCTATACTGAATGATACAAAGCTCCTGGATAGTTTCCTTGGGTATCACATCATTATGGGGAACTACGCGCCCAGAGAACTCGTGCAGATATGCCAGAACGCAACCGATAGCCAGATCAGCCTGCCGACTGTTGAAGGCTCGAGTGTGAACATCTCAGTAAATGACAAAGGTCAGCTGATCATCAACGATGCTATTGTTCTAACCGAGATCCGGATCACGAATAATATCATAGTCTACGTCATCACCAACGTCCTGATCCCGCCGGTCAACGTGACTCCGACACCCACACCGCCGGTCACTGTGACTCCGACACCCACACCGCCGGTCACTGTGACTCCGACACCCACACCGCCGGTCAACGTGACTCCGACACCCACACCACCGGTCAACGTGACTCCGACACCCACACCACCGGTCAACGTGACTCCGACACCCACGCCACCGGTCAACGTGACTCCGACACCCACACCGCCGGTCAACGTGACTCCGACACCCACGCCACCGGTCAACGTGACCCCGACACCAACGCCACCGGTCAACGTGACCCCGACACCCACGCCACCGGTCAACGTGACTCCGACACCCACGCCACCCGTCAACGTGACTCCGACACCCACACCGCCGGTCACTGTGACTCCGGCACCCACGCCACCGGTCAACGTGACCCCGGCACCCACACCGCCGGTCACTGTGACTCCGACACCCACACCGACTCCAGAGCCGTCGGGTATGGATCTGCAGCTCTACGATGGCTGGAACTTCATCTCCATCCCAAGACCACTCTCGCCTGGCAATGATACCGCGATAGCAGTCTTTGGAGACCTCGATACCGCCGGGCGGGTGATCTACACCTATGCGCCTGAGACTGGATTTGAGCCCCTGAGCGCTGGTACGACCCTGGAAGTCCTTGATGGATACTGGATCTACTCGAACGGGACCGCGACTGTGCGACTGAACTTCAGCACCAACCCGGTGATGGCTCCAGCATCCAAGGCGCTGAGCCCGGGATGGAACGCCATCGGCTTCTCGGATCTGACCCCGTTGGCAGCAGGCGATACGCTCGCATCGGTGAAAGACAGCTGGGTCTACATCGTTGGTTATGACGCAGAGAGTCAGAGCTACCAATCAGCACTCATCAACGGCCAGATGGGAGCCAGAGGAGAGAACCAGAAACTCTTCCCGACCGAGGGGTACTGGCTGTTTATGCGCGAGGGTGGCAGACTGGCTGCCATCAGCACCTAACCTTTTTTTGCACAAGATACCACAAACGGTTGCCAGGCAGTCTTTTGATACCAAAGTGGTGAATACACCTACCAGGTGGGGCATTCGAGATCACGGATCGAGGAGCCCCCAACACCGATGAATCGAGATACGTTTTTGCACCGCACGGCTATTCTTCATCAGCTTCAGCTTCGATCCTTCATCGAATACCAGGCCCAAATGGCTGGGTTGTGGTGGAGGCAGTGCACCGCTTCGCTCAGCTTTGAGGCAGGGCCTCCTATCCGGCGCCGTTGCCGGAGGGCGGTTTTCCCTCCGGACAAGCATCACGCACCGCCTCCGCCCAGGGGGGGCGGGGGTACTCTTGTGAAGCGATGATTTTGAATGCAGTCAGAAACGTCGCTACCAGAGCCACCAGATCCGGGTTCTGCAACATCGCTGCCATGATCGTTCCTCCTTCAACGATCATGTATATTAATCTGTAATTTAGAGGATGTAGTAGTGAAGACTGATGGTTGCACTGACTGAAGAGATGAAGGCGGCGTTCCGGACAATGAAGGCCTTTCCTGTCGCTACGGCCTCAAAGGAAGGATGGCCGAACGTGGTGCCGATAGCGTTCGTTGAGCTCATCGATGATGAGACGATCTGGATTGCAGATAACTTCATGAAGAAGACACTCGCAAACGTCCAGGAGAACCCCAAGGTATCCATCTACGTCTGGGGAGCTGAGACGAAGGGTTGTTTCCAGATCAAGGGTACCGTCGAGATCAGGACCAGCGGCCCGGAATTTGAGACGATGCAGTTCACCGTTCGATCGAAGATGGCAAAGGCTCCGGCAAAGAGCCTCTTCATCATGAAGATCCAGGAGATCTACGAATGCACTCCCGGCCCGCAGGCCGGCGAGAAGATTGCCTGAGTACTGACCTCTATTAACGACTCTACTCTCTACCGCAAGATGCGTGCTGGGGAGGGCAGGTCTTCCTCCCCTCCCCATAAGATAAATTACCCCCCGCAAAGATCCATAGATATGACTGTACGGGTGCGTGTATGGATCAGCGGACAGGTACAGGGCGTTGGGTTCCGGTGGGCAGTGGAAGATGAAGCCCGTGTCAAAGGAGTCACGGGTTGGGTCAAGAACCTTCCGGACGGTCGCGTTGAAGCTGTCTTTGAGGGGGATGAGGGCGCGGTGCAGCAGATGATCGAGTTCTGTCGCCGTGGACCGACACTGGCCCGGGTCGATGACGTTCAGGTGGTCCGCGAGGAATACATCGGAGAATTGGAGGGGTTCTCTATCCGGCGGTGAGGGGGCCGGGGGCATTCACGAGTCAAAGCATAAGTACCTGGGATGAGCCCTTGAAGGCATGGTGATAGATACATCAGAACGCCAGATCCTCTCTGCGATCCAGGGTCGCCAGAGCGTCAGAGACTACACGGATCGTGAGGTTCCAGATGATCTCATCCGGAAGATAATCGCAGCGGGCATCCAGGCACCGACGGCCCTCGGGCTCCAACCCTGGCGGTTTGTGGTTGTCAGGGATAGAGACCTGATGCAGAGGATCTCCGACTACTGCAAGCCGATACTGGCAGAAGGTATTGAAGGAGAGCCCCACTATCCCGGAACAGAGTTCTTTCTTGCAGCGCTAAAAGATCCCGGGTACAGCATCTTCTACAACGCTCCGGTGCTGATCCTGATCCTCGGCGCACAGGAGGTCGTATCAAGCATCATCGACTGTGTACTCTGCGCGGAGAATATGCTGCTTGCTGCCTGGGCGCTCGGTCTTGGCAGTTGTTGGGTCGGCTCCGCCGCCCTCGTTGAGCAGGACCCCGACCTCCTCACCGCCCTGAAGGTTCCAGGTGATCACCGGATTGTAGCACCACTGATCTTCGGCTACCCCGCCACTCCTCTGCCTCCAAAACGGGAACGGCGGGATCCCCAGGTCACCTGGATCCCATAGCCTGACCTACCCGGCTACGGTGTGCGCGACCGCCTCGATCGGGACGATCGGGAGCTTTACCCGCTGCCGCCCCCTGATGAGCGTCAGGGTTGCCGGCTCAGCGATGGGCCAGACGCTGAGGAATCGGTGCAGGTCATCCACGCATGTCACGCAGGTATCATTGATCGCGATGATGAGGTCTCCCGGCCGGAGTCCGGCTCGGCCGGCGGGGCTTGCCCGGGTGACCGAGATGACCTCGACTGCCTGGCTTGCGGAGAGCCCGAGTGTCTGGACGAGCGATCTCTCCAATGGCCGCGCCTGCCCAGCGATGCCAAGGTAGCCGCGTCGTACCCTGCCGTCGGCGACGAGCTGCGGGAGGACCCAGGTGGCGGTGTTGGACGGGATCGAGAAGCAAATCCCCTGAGCCATGGGGATGATAGCCGTGTTGATCCCGATGACCCGCCCGCGCGAGTCCACCAGTGGACCGCCGGAGTTGCCGGGGTTGAGGGGGGCAGTGTGCTGGATGATGTTCTCGATCAGGCGTCCATCCCGGCTCCGGAGCGCACGACCAAGGGCACTTAAGACACCCGTCGAGACGGTCGAGTCAAAACCGAGCGGGTTGCCGATGGCTATTGCGAGCTGCCCGACCGAGAGTGAATCTGAATCACCGAACTGTGCGTAGGGGAGTCCTCCGGTATCAGTGCGGAGCACGGCGAGATCGGTCGCCGGGTCTGCCCCGACCAGGCGCGCGGGAAGGGCGGTCCCGTCCGCCATGCGGGCCTCGATCCTGCCCGCCCCCTGGATCACGTGGTTATTGGTCATGATGTAGCCCTCCGGCGCCACGATCACACCCGACCCCGCTCCCATCTGCTCCCCCCTCCGACCCTGGAGGGTCTTTCCTACGACGATACTCACGACCGTAGGGCCAACGGATCCGACGACCCGGACAACCGCCCTTGAGTAGGCATCAAGGAGCTCGGCATCGGACTCTTCGGTATCAGGGAACATCTGTGCCCTTTCCATACCAGATACCTGAGGAGAGTCTTCTGTCCGTATGGTAGACTTGTATTTTATTTTATCCATCGTAATTTATATTTTTGTAATTGATAATAATCTACTTTCCGCATGAGATCATGAAACAGCATTCCTCTGGGCGTACGACACCTCGCTCTTTTTGGCCGCGCAGGGTTATCGATCACATAGATCCCGTGCCCATTGTGAGAGACTGACCCAATCCCCGTCACCCTCGCACACCCCGGGAGTGCTTGCGATCGAGTGGTTCATGTGGCGCAAGACTGAGTTACAGATTTGAAAGATGAGCAAACCCTCCTGGATTTGATCCTCGGGTATGCTCGATGGCATCCCTCTGGATCAGGGCCGCCGGAGTAGGCGCAAGAAGGACTCTGCACCAGTCTCCTCAGCTCAAGGGTGTGTGTATGTGGGTCAGCATGATCGATGTGCATGCCCAGATCGGCATGGGCACCGGGACCCTGGAGCGCCTCAATGGCTACCCCCCGTGTCAGGCTCGATCGGTTCCGGCCGACCGCAGGTATCGCCGCGCAGTGCAGGGATCATCGGCTGCAAACCCATCGACACCGAGCCGAACCGCCTCCTGGATCTCATCCGGCGCATCCAACGTCCAGGGGATGACGAGCAGCCCTTCCCCCTGCGCCCGTTCCACAACTTCGCGGTCGATCAGGCCCCACCATGGAAGGATGATCTCTGCCTGGATCTGGTGGGCGAGTCCTACGGGGTCATCGAGCGGTTCTAAGTAGATGAGGCCCGCCTGGACCCCCGGAAGGAGTTTCTTTGCCATCGCCACGCTCTCCGAGTAGAGCGAGGTCAGGATGAGCCGGTCCGGCATACGGTCCATGAGCGCAGAGACGATGATCGCCTCGGTCCCTGGCTCCTTGATCTCCACGACGAGGCCGGCCCCATGGTCGCAGATGAGCTTGAGGATCTCCTGAAACGCCGGAACGGTCTCTCCCTCTCCGGCATCCAGCCCCTTTAGTTCCTCGATGGTGTAGTCCTTGACCGGTCCGGTCCCGTCAGTCGTCCGGTCGAGGGTTGCGTCGTGGATCGCGACCGGGATGCCGTCTCTTGCGAGGCGCAGATCGACTTCGACGAAATCAGCACATTCGATGCCCCTCCGCAACGCCCGCAGGGTGTTCTCGGGCTCAAGGCCTCCGGCACCACGGTGCCCGATGATGAACATGCTACGCCCATGCATCTCGGGAACAGATATAAGTGGTGGGGTGCCGGAGGTGGCACCCCAGCTGAAAAAGTTATTTGTTCTGAATCTTCAGGAACTCTGATTTCACATCTTCTGGATCGCTGTACTGCCGCTCTTCGAACCGGCTCAACGCATCAAGGACGATCTGGGGTGCCTCGCTCTCCTTTGCCCGGGTGATAAGATCGCTCTTCGATGCTGGATACTTCATCCCGGAGGTGCTCACCTCGATGATCTGCGGGTCAAGTTCCTTTATGGTTCCGGCGACTTTTCCTGTGCCTCTCATGTTTCTCACCACATAAAATCTCTGCTCCCCTGTTGGGTGCGACTCCCATGGAGGTGATATAGCATAAAAATATATCGCCTGCCTCCACAGCAATGGTTGTCCTGGCGATTCGGGTTATCCTGATCCTGGAGGGATGACGTTGTGCCGGGTGCAACTCAAATCTCCTCGAAGTAGGTCGGAACATCGAACAGATCAACAATTTTTGCGTCAGATAGATGAGATCTTTCCGTTCGATCCTCCTCAGCCCCATGGGTAAAGCCAGCCGTCCTGCTCACCATCTCTTCCCCTTGACGCAACGAGGGGCAGGTCGGCTGGAACCCGGGGGTCGCCACGAAAGGGCAGGAAGACAACCACTACCGGACCATTTCGTCCGGTGAAACACCTGCCCGGGAAGGGCAAAATCAAAAGATTATTCTATCTCCCTCCCTAACCCTCATCCCATGAGGATGCATGGTATTTATGCGCTGCTGGCCTGTGTCGTCGCAGTTTTAGCAGTCGCAGGTGCAGGATGCACCGGTACGGTCGATCAGCCCGAAGGATTGAAAGACTCCTACATCGTCGGCATCGATGATGCATATATGCCCTTCAGCTACATCGACAAGGACGGCAACCCCCAGGGATTCGATGTGGATTCCATGAAGTGGATCGCCGAGAAGAACGACATCAAGGTGACGTTCCTGGCGGTGGATTGGGACTCCATCATCCCTGCCCTGAATGCCGGGAAGATCGATATGGTCTACGCGGGCATGTCGATCACCCCCCTGCGACTGGAGCAGGTGAACTTCAGCGATCCCTACTGGACGGTCGTTCAGGACGTTGCAGTCCGTGAAGACTCTGACGTGACGATGGAGGATATCCTCGCTGGAAAGGTTATCCTTGGAGCGCAGCGGGGATGTACCGGGGCCCTCTGGATCGAGGATAGCCTGGTCGATGAAGGCTTGATGCCCGCGGCTAACCTGAAACTCTACAAGGATACGCCTCTTGCCATCGAAGATCTCAAGGCGGGCCGGGTTGATGCGGTCATGTACGATGACGTCTCCTTAAAGGACATCATCAAGGGCTTGCCGGTGAAGATCATCGGATCCGTCGAGACACAGGAGCAGGAGAGTTTCGGTGTCGCAATCCGGAAGGAAGATACTGCCCTCCTCGAGTTCATGAACGAGGCGATCGCGGAGCTCCAGGCCGACCCCTACTGGGAAGAACTCAAAGAGAAGCACAACCTGTAGTGACAGGAACTTGAGGGGGTTATCTGCCCCCACCCTTTTCCTCAGCCTAAATTCACTCCTGCGCTCATGCAGGTCTGCTAGCACAGATCGCTGAAATATCCATGCTGTCACGTCACCGTATACCCAGTCTCTATGCACTGATAACAGCGCTCCTCATCGGCGGGAGCGCCCCGTTCACCAAACTCCTCCTCGGCGGAACCGGGCCATTTGCGCTTGCTGCACTCATCTCACTCGGGAGTGGCTCCGGCGCCCTACTCTTCTTCCTCGTCGGGGCTGTGGCGGGGAAGCGGCGTGACCAGGTTGAGGCTCCGCCCGGGCGGAGTGACATCCCCTGGCTCGTCGGCGTGACGATCTTCGGCGGCATTCTTGCGCCGGTCACCCTGATCTTCAGCCTCCCCGGGACGCCAGCGGCGACGGCCGCCCTTCTCCTGAACTTCGAGGCGGTGGCGACGACCCTGATCGCCGCCGTAATCTTCCGAGAGTGGGTGAGCCGCCGGGTCTGGGCTGCGCTCGGGTGTATAACCGCATCATGCCTCCTCCTCACCTACGACCCGGCGATGGGCTTCGGGCTATCCCTCCCGGCGCTTGGGATCCTGCTCACCTGTCTCTTCTGGGCCATCGATAACAACCTGGGCCAGCGCCTCTCGGCAAAAGATCCGCTCCTGACCATCTCGGTAAAAGGACTCGGGGCCGGTGGCATCACGCTCATCTTCGCGCTTGCCGCCGGGCAACAGCTCCCCGATCCGGTCACGTCCGCTGCCGCCATGGTCATCGGGTTCCTCTGCTACGGCGGCCTGACGAGTATTCTCTTCCTCCTCGCCCTCCGGGGTATTGGCGCCGCTCGGGCAGGTTCGTTCCTTGCCATATCCCCGTTTTTCGGCGTTCTCTTCTCGCTCGCAATCTTTACTCAGATGCCGGGCGGCATCTTCTATGCCGCGCTCCCGATCATGATACTCGGCGCATGGCTGCTGGTCACAGAGAGGCACTCCCATCCCCACCGGCACCCACCACTCATCCATGAGCACCGCCACAGCCATGATGACCTCCACCACGACCATACCCACACCGCTGAAGACCCCCCGCTCTCCGCAACCGGGGAACACTCCCATATGCACGTGCATACCGAGCTCATCCACGAGCACCCACACCAGCCCGATATCCATCACCGGCATTCGCACCGAAGATGAGGAACCCGATGCCCGGGTCCCACACCTACATCTGGGCAGCGGAGGTGGATCGGCTCGTACCGGGAACGGATACGTGCTTCTCCAGGATACTGACGGCGACGGTCGTGATCGTCACAAGCACCAGGTAGACGATACCGACGACCATGAACGTCTCGGTGTAGATGAAGTACTTCGTCGCCACGTTCTTCCCCGCACCGGAGAGCTCGACGACCGTTATCATATAGGCGAGCGATGAGTATTTTATGAGATAGATGAACTCGTTCGAGAGTCCCGGTATCGCCCGGCGGAGGGCCTGCGGCAGTATGACGTTCCTGATCGCCTGTGCCCTGGTCATCCCCAACGCCTGAGCGGCGATCATCTGGCCATCCTTGATCGAGAGGAGGGCTCCCCGGATATACTCGGAGTTGTAGGCCCCGTTGCAGAGGATAAACCCGATCACCGCTGCGGTGAACGCAGTGAGGGTGATCCCGATCGAGGGGAGACCGAAATAGAGGATGAAGAGGAGGAGAAGTAGCGGCGTGCCTTTTATGAGGAGGACGAACATCTTGCAGATCCTCGAGAGAATTGGACCTCCATACTGCCTCCCCGCCGCGACACCGATCCCGAGCACGAGGCCGAAGGGGGCGGAGCATACGATCAGCTGCAGGGTTATCACTAACCCTTGCATCAGTGCCGGGAGGAGGATATCGAATATGAACGTGAACTGGTCCATGCCCGCCCATCAACCTCCCCGATAACTATTGAATTGGCCGATGAAGTTCTTCATCCGGGTGAACTGCGGGTCATGCGTGAGCAGGTCCGGCGTTCCCCGCTCAGCCACGACACCGTTCTCCATAAAGAGGATCTCAGTTGCCACCGAGCAGGCAAACCCCATCTCGTGGGTGACGACGAGCATCGTCATCCCCTGCTGTGCCAGCCTCTTCATGACCTCGAGGACCTCCCTGGTCAGCTCGGGATCGAGCGCAGACGTCGGTTCATCGAAGAGGATGACCTCCGGGTCCATGGCGAGTGCCCGGGCGATGGATACTCGCTGGGCCTGGCCTCCGGAGAGCTCGGCCGGATAGTGGTCGGCCCAATCCTCCAGTCCCACCTGTCGGAGTTCGGTGAGCGCTTTTTCGCGCGCCTCCTCCTTGTTCATGCCCCTGACCTTGAGCAGCGCGAGTTCGACATTTTTCAGCGCGGTGAGGTGATCGAAGAGGTAGTAGTTCTGAAAGACCATCCCGATCTTCTGCCGGAAGTAGTTGATCCGGGTCCCTGAGTTCGTGATCTCCTCACCATCGAGCCAGACCCTTCCACGGTCGGGTATCGTCAGCTGGTTGATGCACCGCAGAAGTGTGCTCTTTCCCGTTCCCGACGGGCCGATGAAGACCTTCGTCTCGCCTTTCACGACATCAAATGAGATCCCGCGCAGTACTTCCTTATCACCGAAGGACTTGTGTATATCCTCAACTCTCAACACAATATTGTTGTTATTCATCTTTTACACCGCCCCGGACCCAAATCCAGGAATCTCAATCTTCCGCTCCAGTGCGTGCAGGATCTTGAGACCTCCGTAGTTTAAGAGAATGAAGATCCCTGCTGCCGCCAGAAAGATCGGCATCGTCAGGTAGGTCTGTGTGACGATCCTCGATGTAACGGTGAGCAGTTCAGCGATCCCGATGGCGTAGCAGACCGCAGAGTCGGTCAGCATGTTGGGGTACTCGTTCGACCATCCGGGGAGCGCGATACGCACCGCCTGGGGGAGGATAACGGATTTGATAGCAGTAAATCTGCTCATACCAAGGGATCGTGCTGCAATCATCTGCCCTTCACTGATCGACTGAATCGCTCCCCGAAAGATCTGAGACTGGTAAGCCGCTCCACGGAGGCCCAGCACGATCGCTCCGACTACGAAGGCCGGAACGTTGCCAAGTCCGATCCCGGGGAATATGCCGAACCAGAAGAGAAAGAGCAGGACGAGGATGGGAAGTCCTCTGAAGAACCAGACGTAGACTCCGATGGCCCAGCGCACTGGGCGGGAGCTGTAGACCTGACCGAGCGCCATGGGCAACCCAAGAAGGACACCGAGGCCAAGGGCGATCAGAACAAGGCCAAGCGTGGTGGCAATGCCGGTGGCGATGTATGAGGACCAGTCGATGAGGATTGATAGAGCGTCCATTTGGCTATCCCTGGATTATAATGCGGCGCTCTCTTCAGCTGGAAGGACTGCACCGGCTACTCTATGAATAGCTCTGACGGAAAGCAAAATAAACGTTCCCAAATCCTCTCAAGTTCCAGGTGTTTTCTGGTGGCAGATGCACCGTCCTCCATGAAAGAAGAATGAGCTGGTCAACCCGTGCCCGGCAGCCCCATCCTGAGCGGGATGATCTCAGGTCCGGCCTCCGGGGTTCCAGCAACAATTAAGTATCTAGCGATTGGGAGAGGGGGATATGGCACCAGCACTTGATATCAGGGTTCCTCTCGACGTGCCCCCTGAGGAGGAGGAGAGGTACCGGGAGAACTATCATAAGATAACGCACGGCACGGGGCGGCTTATGCTCATTGCCGGCGATCAGAAGATCGAGCATCTCAACGACGACTTCTTTGGGGAGGGCATTCACCCTGACGACGCCAACCCCGAGCACCTCTTCCAGATTGCAAGCCGGGGAAGAATCGGGGTCTTTGCAACGCAGCTTGGGCTGCTCGCCCGATACGCAAGGGATTACCCGGATGTACCCTACCTTGTCAAACTCAACTCCAAAACCAACCTGATCAAGACCTCTCAGAGTGATCCTGTCAGTTCAGAGCTCTACCATGTCCGGCAGGTGGTCGACCTCCGGGACAGGACCGGTCTTTCGATCCTCGGCGTCGGCTACACGGTCTACATCGGGAGCGAGTACGAGCCGCTGATGCTCTACCAGGCATCCCAGATCGTCAACATGGCGCACAAACACGGTCTTATCACCGTGCTCTGGATGTACCCCCGGGGAGCGGCAGTCAAGGATGAGCGCAACTCACACCTGGTTGCGGGCGCGGCGGGGGTCGCGGCGGCGATCGGGAGTGACTTTGCGAAGGTGAACCCGCCAAAGATTGATGGCGTGATCGATGCCGCGCTTCTTTCGGAGGCAGCGGCCGCCGCCGGCAGGACGGGGGTTGTCTGTTCAGGCGGAACACGGGCCGATGTGCCGGAGTTCCTGCAACAGCTCCACGACCAGATCCACATCGGTGGCATGATGGGAAATGCGACGGGCCGAAACGTTCACCAGCGGTCGCTTGACGAGGCTGTCCGTTTCTGTAATGCGATATCGGCGATCACCCTCGATGATGCGAGCGTGGATGAAGCACTGAAGGTTTACGGGGGAGAGAAGTGAGGGGATGACGACGATCGGTGTCCTGACAGGAGGTGGTGACTGTCCGGGACTGAATGCGGTTATCCGGGCGGTTGTGCGGACCGGGGTGAAGCATGGGTTTGACGTCATCGGGATCAGGGATGGCTGGCACGGGCTGATCGTCGGGGATGTCGAACCACTCACCGAGTACTCGGTGAGCGGGATCCTCCCGAGAGGGGGGACCATCCTCGGGACGTCACGGACGAACCCCTTTAAGAACGAGGCGGATATCCAGCGGTTGCGTGACAACATCCGGAGGTTCGGTATCGATGCGCTGATCGCTATCGGGGGCGAAGATACCCTTGGTGTCGCAAACAAGCTCTCTGCAATGGGCATCCCGGTGATCGGAGTTCCGAAGACCATCGATAACGACGTCGCCGCGACCGACTTTACCTTCGGGTTTGATACCGCTGTTGCGATCGTCACCGAAGCGATCGACCGCCTCCACACGACGGCAGAATCCCACCGCCGTGTCATGGTGGTGGAGGTGATGGGACGACATGCCGGGTGGATCGCGACCATGGCCGGGATTGCGGGCGGGGCGGACCAGATACTCATCCCGGAGGTTCCGTTCAATCTCGATGAGGTTACCCGGCACCTTCGGGCACGGTACGAGAAGGGGAAGAAGTTCAGCATCGTCGTGGTCGCCGAGGGGGCCCGACCGGAAGGGATGAAAGAGGCGATAACCCAGTCGGCGATGACCGACGAGTTCGGGCATGTGACGCTCGGCGGCGTCGGGACGTTCCTGAGTGAAGAGCTCGAAAAAAGGCTCGGGATGGAGGCGCGTGTGACGGTGCTTGGGCATGTCCAGCGGGGCGGAACTCCGACAGCGCATGACCGGGTGCTTGCTACTCGATTCGGGGTTGCGGCAGTGGGTCTCGTCGAGGAGAAGGATTTTGGGAAGATGGTCGCACTCCGGGGTACTGATATCGTCGCAGTCCCACTCGAGGAGGCTGTGGCGGATCTCAAGACCGTGGATATGGATCTCTACAACATCGCTAGCATATTTTACGGGGGGTAGCCGGGTTTCGCCGTCCTTCCTGATGTCCGCCTGCACAGTCGCGCTGGCACCCCCGGCGGCGATACCATGGTCGTATCTACGATCTATCGTCATCATCACCGCAAACCCGGCGTTGAATCCCTCGTTGAAGGATGGGGGGGTGCATCCACCTCTGATGAACCCCCATCAGCGCCGGATATGCAGGCTGAAGACCAGATCCTGGTCAGGGAGCCGGACGATCATATCCGTCTCCCATCGCTCCGCACTCCAGGGTCTGGCCGACCGTGGCCACCGTGCTTGATCTGCCGCTCCCTGACTACCGGGTCAGGTGGTCCGCGGCGCGCAGAGCGGCCACGATGGCGTAGTAGCCGATAACGATCCCGATGAGCGTTGCCAGGGTGGTGATCAGGTGACTCCCCCAGTACATGCGACTCCACCAGCCCGCCACGCTACCGATGAGAAACGATACAAAGATGCTGAAAATCTCCTGTTTGTCGAGTGAGGCCATGGCTATTTCCTGTCGGTCCTGGGTGGTTTGATGTAGCGGTCTTTTGCCGGCATAGCGTTTGCGCACTCACAGGTTAGAGACGATCTGCAAAGAATCTGGCCTTCACCACCTCCACCGACACCAGGTAGCCTATCACCAGTCCCGCGAGGGCCAGGTAGAAGTGCGGGGGTAGCGGGACGAAGCCGAAGATGGCTCCCAGGGGCAGGAAGGGCAGAGCGAGGCGCAGGAACGTCTTCAGGATCGATGGACTCCGGCTTCCCAGCGATGTACGCTCCAGAGCATCTGGCCACAGCCGCGGCTCCGGCGGAGGAGAGGGGGCAGGGTAGCCCCGCTCCCTTCTCCCCTGGCCGCTTTTTTCCTGCGTCACTCTACGATGAATTTACCGTTCATGAAGGGATGGACGTCGCACTGGAAGTAGTATGTCCCGGATTTTTCGGGCGCTGTGAAGTTGTAGTCTGTCTCAGCAGGGCCTGTGATGATCTCGCCTACGAAGATCTGTTCTGATCGGAGAGAACTATCATAGACCGCGAAGTTGTGCGGGATGCCGTCGTCCTTGTTGGTGAAGTTCACCGTTACGTTCGCCCCCGCCGGCACCGTGATGGTGTCCTTGTCGAAAGCGATGTTCTCTGCGGTGAGGTTCACCACCGTCACATTGCCGGTTGCGTTGCCGGTTGCGTTGCCGGTTGCATTTCCTGCCGTCACATTGCCGGTTTCGTTACCGCCGACTGTTACGTTGACCATGTCAAAGACGAGCGGGATGATCGGCGTGTGGTCGTTGTTGACCACCTGGACCGAGAAGTTGTGCTCGCCTGGCGTCACGTTCTCCCAGGTGTAGGAGAGATTTGTCGATATGGCATAGCCACCGGTCTTCGGGATGGCGATCTCGCTTGCGTTCGTCGGTATCGGAGCATCCAGGTAGTAATGCAGGTGTCCCTCGCCGGGTGCATTTGGCTGCCCTACAGGATCGACCAGCGTGAAGTTCGTCAGGTTCACCTCGACGGTCACGTTGCCGGCAGCGACGTGTTCGCCCTCCTTCGGTGATATAATCGTGACATTCACTCCGGTGGTCTGGTTCGCGGTCTGATTGGCCGCGCCTCCTTCCTGGGCTGCCACCCCGGAAAGGATCGCTACACACCCTATCAGCAGGGTGAGGATCAGGAGTCTCAACAGTCTCGTCATACAGGGCGGGGAGATGGAAGCAAGCATAATATACTTTTCGGAGGGTCTCTCCCCGGGCTCCGGGGAGGGGCCATCTTCTGAAATGATCTCTGATACGGGCCCGGATCCCTCCGGTAGGCAGGGTTAAGTAGGGGACCTGCCCTACCTCCGGTCTATGATACGTATAAAGAGAATTTATGAAGAGTTTTCGGAGGATGATGGGCTCCGGATCCTTATCGATCGGCTCTGGCCGCGGGGCATCTCGAAGGAGAGAGCGAAGATCAGCCGGTGGGAGAAAGATCTTGCGCCATCAAATGAACTGCGGCACTGGTTTGGGCACGATCCCGCGAAGTGGGGGGAGTTCCAGGAGCGCTACCGGGCTGAACTTGCGAACAAAGGTGAAGAGCTTGCCCGCATCCGGCAGGAGGCGAACGAAGGTGTCGTCACGCTCCTCTACGCCGCCAAGGATGAGGAACACAACAACGCCGTGGCGCTGAAGCGATATATCGAAGAAGGGTAAGGCTCCATTGGTGTTTGAGGTTCCCCATCGGTCACATGCCCGGATCCGGCGACGCAACATGATATCTCGCCGTGATCCGGTCTGGAGTATAGCAGTGCAGAAGGCGACAGAAGAAGCCGCTGAATGGTGCTCACACCGTATCTGCGCCCTATACCTGCAGCAATCCTTCTTTGAGGGACTCAGAGCACCGGGCTGTGAAGAGATATTCCCGGACTTCTTCGCTCCTCTATGTTGACCGCCGCCACCCCTCTCGCATCTGCCAGCCAGTCACCTCGCCTATCCGGGAAACCCGGGGAATCCCCCCTTGTTCGCCGGCAACCGTGTACCTCGCACACCTTCCGCTCGAAGGATGAGAGACCATACTGGAATACCTGAGTGGATGCACCCCGTAAGGGCAGCGGCAGTCTTTTCCCTCCAGAGAGCAAAGACTGGATTATGTCCGGCGTGTCCGACTCTGCCGGAGAAGTGAGAGATGCACCATGAATGACACACCTCGAGGAGCAATCCTTCAGAGAGATAAAACATCGTACGCGATAGTACCAAGAACCCCCGCAGGGATCATCAGCCCGGAGCACCTGGAGAATATCATCAAAGTCGTCAGGCGCTACGATATCCCCGTCATCAAGATGACGTCGGGACAGCGGATGGTGCTCGTAGGCATCAAGGGGGAAGATGTCGAGAAGATCTGGAATGAACTTGGGATGACCGTGGGTCAGGCGACCGCGCCCTGTCTCCACTACGTTCAGGCATGCCCCGGGACGGTGACCTGCAGATACGGAAAGCAGGACTCCCTGGGCCTCGGGATCGAGGTCGAAGACATCTACCAGGAGATGAACCTCCCGGCAAAACTCAAGATAGGCGTCTCCGGGTGCCCCCGGTGTTGCGGCGAGAGCTATCTCCGGGATGTCGGGATCGTGGGCGACGCAAAAGGCTGGAACGTCATCTTCGGGGGCAACTCCGGCGGCCGCCCACGGATCGGTGATGTCGTTGCAAAGAACCTCACGAAAGAAGAGGCCATCGATCTCACCCGCCGGCTCCTGGAGTACTACCAGAAGAATGCGCGATCGGGGGAGCGGACCGCACGATTCGTCGAGCGGGTTGGGTTCGATGCCATCAGAAGGGATGTTCTGGCCTTCGCCCCCTATATACCGCTGGACTCCACCCAGCCAAAATAGGGCCACGTGGAAGGTGGCAAGCGCCCCCTCAGGAGTTGGACTTCGAACTGACAGCGCGCAAAAGACTTCCAGTCTGCCCTTGCCCTGAATACGAGTGCCTCTTATCTTGTGGGGCGTGCGAGATGGAATGACCATCCCCGTCTCTCACACCCCACAAACTAAATCTTCTCGAATCCTACATCTATCCAGAGAACCCAGGTGACACTATGCGGTTACAGACGATCCTGGAGCGAATTTTCAGATTCTTTGGCCGAAAAGGCTGCGAACCGTCCGACGCTGGCGCAGGCGAGGTCTACTCCCTCCTCACCGATCCCTTCGTCGTTGACCCTGGGGAGGATACCCGTGACGGCGGGACCTCGGCAGCGGCAATCCGGTCGACCTGCCGCCGGATGCGGGATGCGAAGACGAAGGGCGCTCTCCTCCACATCATCGCCGACGAAGTGGGAGCATACCACCTCCGCGATCTCGAGTTGATGAATGCCCGGTTCCAGCAGAAGGTCGAGAACCTTCCAGTGAACTATCGCGATCACCTTCTTGAAAGCGTCAGAGAGGAGATCTTCGGTGCGCACCACCGCCTGGTACTCCTTTCACGCAACGGCGCGAACCAGGGGTTGGATGATCCCCCGGCGCACCCTGCCTACTGGACCATGGTTGCAGAGGCCTGCACCGAGAGGGCCCGGGAGAAAGACCCGAAGTACCTCTACCTGAAGTATCTCCTCGCCGGATTTACCATGTTCGTCCTCACTGAGCCTGCCCACCCGGTCGGCACCCCCTTCCCCGGCGGGCAGATCGTCGACGAATGGGAGGGGACCTACCTCTGTCCGGTCAGGGATATGGCCGATGATGTCCCCTACGCTCTCTGCCCCTACTGCCCGGCGATCCAGAGCACAGAGCCGACATATCCGGAGATGCGAGCCCGCCGCCTGGAGCGGAGGCGGCAGGAATGCTTGGCAAACTACTGGACGAACTACAAAGGGTGAACCGTCCCACGCCCATCGGTGCGGGGACGGGCACTCCACCCCGAGAGCCCCGCAAAGATAAATATTGTGCGAGTATTGTATTCTACTGGAGATGGACGCTATGAAGATTGTTGATATATCGAGAGAGCCGATCAGCAAGACCCCGCACAACGTCGATGCCCGGAAGGTCTACGATACCGAGCACGCGACTGCTGTGGTGATCACGCTTGCGCCAAAAGAGGCGCTCAAGAAGCACATAACGCCAGTGGACGTCTTCTTCTACGTCCTCGAGGGAACCGGTATCGTCGAGATCGGCGATGAGCGCGCAGAGGTCGGAAAGGATCATCTGGTTGAGAGTCCGGCAAAGATACCGCATCGCTGGATCAACGAGAGCGACCAAACCTTCAAGGTGCTCGTGGTGAAGGTTCCGCGCCCGACGAGCAGCACAAGGCTGCTGTGACAATGGTCGTTGAGTCGATACCGAAGGCCGTAGGCTTCATCTACGGTCTCCTCGCTTTCGTCACCCTCATCTGGCTCTGGCATTCGGGCCGGTTCACCCGGCAGCGGGCGATGCCATTCCTCGTCATCTCGGTACTCCTCGGATTCCTGGTCTTCGCTCCGGTCTACCCCTACCAACTGCAGATGGTCGTCCTTGGAGATACGGTGGCGCTCGGATCACCGATTCCTGCTGCGCTCGGTGCGCTTCTGGTCTTCATCGCCCTTGCCCTGATCTTTGGCAGGATCATATGCGGACAGGTCTGCCCGGCCGGAGCCGTCCAGGAGCTGATGTACCTCGTGCCAGTGAAAAAACGCGGCCATGCTGAGAGCCGAACCTCGGTTGCGGTCAGAGCCGGAGTCTTCGTCATCTTCCTCGCCGCAGGTCTTGGTCTCTCGGTGGATCTCCTTGCACTCATCGGTCTACCGGCCTTCTTCCACATCGCGGTCATGACCGTATCATTCTTCATCTTCCTTGGGATCATCCTCCTCTCTGCCACAATTTATCGACCATTCTGCCGCTATATCTGCCCATACGGTGCTCTACTCGCCCCCGCGGCGTCAAAGGCACTCTACCAGATCCGGCGGACGGATGCCTGCATCAACTGCGGGAGGTGCGAGCGGGTATGCCCGACCGGGGAGGCAGACCCCACTGCCCGGCTCGGGGAGTGTTATCTCTGTGGCCGGTGCACAGACGCCTGCCTTGTGGATGGAGCGCTCGTCTACGGACGGAAAGATAAGAAGCTTACATAAGCAGAAAGCAATAGGATAAAGGGACAGGTTGGTATACCAATGACCAAAGAGAAACGTGCAGACCTGCAGGGGAAGGTCCTCAAGTTACCCGATCTCGTCGCCTATCAGGACGGGACCGTGGCGAGCCGAATGATCATAAACAACCGATCGGGAAGTATAACCCTTTTCTCGTTCGACGAGGATGAGGGGCTCTCGGAACACACCGCGCCATACGATGCGGTGGTGACGATACTCGACGGAGAGTGTGAGGTCTGGCTCGATGGAGAGACGTACCAGATGAGTGCTGGCGAGACGATCATCTTCCCGGCGAACGCTCCCCACGCCCTCTCCGCCGTAACGCGGTTCAAAATGTCGCTTACGATGATCCGGGGGAGCTAGGGTATATGGCAGGCGAGAAGGAAGGTGACTACTGCACCGTCTGTGGCGGGATCAAACCGGAGACGATCAAGATTCGGACGATCCTGGTGGATGGGAAGGCAACCGGCATCAACCAGCTTGAGGTGATCATCGATAGCGTGAGGAAGTTGCGCCTGGAGGATGATGCCGCCATCCGCGCAGAGCTCCTCGAGAGGACCGGCGCCTTCAACTACATACCAACGAAGAAGAGAGGGGCGTACGGTGATGCCCTGATGCATGAGTACAAGGCGACCTCAGGGTGAAAGGAGCTTGATGGGGGCACCATGGCGGGGGCTCGCTCTCCGCCTGCCCTCGTGAGTAGACTGTTCTCATCCGTAGCACCCTACGGGCGAATACATCTCCTCCACCCTTCTGACCGCTACCGCAGGGTCGCTGTCGGGGACCAGGGTTCTGTGGAAGTGCTGAATCGCAACACTTTATTCTCAAGTCTCTCTAAACTTTCAGTAGTAAAACAGGAATCTTCATGACCACCACCCCCGCGATCGCCCAGCGCCGGATCGTCCTCATCATTGCCACTCTGGCTGCGTTCCTCACCCCATTCATGAGCTCGGCGGTGAACATCGCCCTCCCCTCCATCGCCAACGAGTTCGCCCTCGACGCCATCTCACTGAGCCTCGTGGCCTCATCGTACCTCCTTGCAACCGCTATGTTTCTCGTCCCGTTCGGCCGGTACGCTGATATATACGGGCGCAAGCGGATCTTCACCCTTGGCGTGATCATATTCACCGTATCAGCGCTGCTCGCGGCGCTTGCGACATCGGGACCTATGCTCATCACCTTCCGGTTCATCGAGGGCATAGGAAGTGCCATGATCTACGGCACCGGGATCGCCATGATAACCTCGGTCTTCCCGATCGAGGAGCGGGGGCAGGCGCTCGGGGTCAATGTAACCGCTGTCTTCATCGGCCTTTCCATCGGGCCATTCCTCGGCGGCTACCTCACCGAATTCCTCACCTGGCGGAGCATCTTCCTCACGAATATCCCCCTTGGCATATACATCATCTACCAGATCCACCGCCATCTGGATGAGGAGTGGGCCGACGCGCGCGGAGAACGGTTCGATATCCCTGGCTCGATCTTCTACAGTATGATGCTCCTTGCCGTGATGTACGGGTTCTCGCACCTCCCGGACCCCATCGGCATTATGGCGCTCATCATCGGCGCTGTGCTCGCCGGAATCTTCTACGCCTGGGAGACCCGGACGCAGGACCCGGTCCTCGACATCCCGCTCCTTACATCGAACAGGGCCTTTGCTCTCTCAAACCTCGCCGCTCTGATAAACTTCAGCGCAACGTTCGCTGTTGCCTTCCTCCTCTCCCTCTACCTCCAGGTGGTCAGGGGACTCGATCCTGGCACCGCCGGACTCATCCTGATCACGCAACCGATCATCCAGGCGATCTTTGCTACCCCAGCCGGAAGACTCTCCGATCGGATTGAGCCGCAGTACGTCGCGTCGGCCGGGATGGCGATCATAACCCTCGGCCTTGCCCTCCTCACGTTTCTCACAGCCGAGACCCCGATACCCCGTGTCGTAGCAAGCCTTATCCTCCTTGGGTTCGGATTCGCCCTCTTCGCTTCACCGAACACGAACGCCGTCATGACTTCGGTCGACCGGTCACTCTACGGCGTTGCGTCTGGGATGCTCGCCACCATGCGGACGACCGGTATGATGCTCTCTCTTGCTATCGTCACCGTCATCTTTGCTCTCCTCATCGGCACCACCCAGATCTGTCCCGAGGTCCAGGCCCCCTTCATGGCCTGCCTCCATGTGACATTCGTGATCTTTACCATCCTCTGCGTCTTTGGCATATTCGCCTCGCTCGCCCGGGGCCGGGTGCGCGCGTGATCCTGCCCTCCTACTCCTCGACGCAGTAGATGTGGTAGACCTGTTGATCGTCCCTTGCGACGGTGTCCACCCCATGCACCTCATTCTCAAACCCGGGAAAGAGGATATCAAACTCCTGCATGGAGAGGAGGAGATCGATGATCGCGCGCGTAGTCGGGCCGCACCGCTCCCCCGGCATGATGACCGGGATGCCAGGCGGATAGGGCACGACCATCACCGCCACGACCCTCTCCTCGATATCGCTCACGGGCACAGCTGCAACCGCTCCGCGCACCAGACGACGGTAAGCCTCCGCCGGAGTCATCGCCACCCCGGGCAGCGTCGCGTAGACCTTCCGGACGACGTCGGTGATCGATGTATCCTTCAAGTAATCATGCATCTCCTGGCAGAGGTCACGGAGCCCCCGCCTCGAGTACCGGGCTGGATATTTCTGCACCAGGTCCGGAAAAACTTCCTCGAGCGGGCTGTTTTTATCGTAGAGGGCTTTGAACCGGAAGAGCTCTGCAAGCAGCGTCCCAGACTTACCCTTGGTGATCCCGAGCGTGAAGAGGACCAGGAAGGAATAGTACCCGGTCTTCTCAACGACGATCCCGCTTTTTCGGAGATATTTCGTGACGATGCCCGCCGGTATCCCCCACTCCTCCATGCCACCGCCCGGCCGTATCCCAGGGGTGAGGATAGTCACCTTGATGGGGTCGAGCATGGCGTAACCCGCCTCGATATCGTCGAACCCATGCCAGGGATCATCAGGCTCGAGGAGCCAGCAGTCGGCGTGGTTCCGGAGAACCCGGTCATCCATCTCCCCAAACGGTTTCTCGGCGCCCTGATCAATGATACAGTCAGGCTGCCAGACGGTGAACCACCAGTAGTTCTCCTCGGGGTGAGGACCCGTCCGGATCTCCTCGGCCACCGTCACCATCTTCTTCCGAAACACCACAGCCTCATCGATCGCCTCCTCGATGAGGAACTTTCCAGAGTGGCCTGCCATCATCCTGGCCGCGACATCGAGGGAAGCTATGATGGTGTACTGGGGGGAGGTTGAGGTGAACATCATGAACGCCTCATTGAATCGGGAGTAGTCGAGGGGTCCTCTGCCCTGCCTGACATGAAGCATTGAACCCTGAGAGAAGGCCGCGAGAACCTTGTGGGTCGACTGGGTGGCAAAGACCGTCGGGCCGATCGCACTCTGTGCATACATACCGAATCGTCCGGCATAGAGGGGATGAAACCTGGCGTAGGCGAGCCATGCCTCGTCGAAGTGGAGGTACGGGACATGGTCCCGCAGTTGTTTCTCGATCCCCTCCACGTTATAACAGATCCCATCGTAGGTGGAGTTCGTGATCACGGCAAGCCTTACCGCCTGTGCTGCAGGGTCGTCTATGAGTGGGCAGCCCTCGATCTTCTCCCTGATGACCTCGGGGCAGAACTCGCTGCTGTGGATGGGACCGATGATCCCGTACTCGTTCCGGGTCGGGACGAGATATACCGGTATGGCACCGGCCATAATAATCGCATGCATAACCGATTTGTGGCAGTTGCGGTCAACGAGGACGACGTCGCCCGGGATGACGGTGCCGAGCCAGACGATCTTGTTTGCAGCCGACGTGCCGCCGGTGACAAAGTAGGTCCGATCTGCCCCGAAGACCTCCGCGGCCTTGCGCTCCGCCTCCCCGACGACGCCGGAATGGTTCAGGAGCGATCCGAGCTCAGGCACCGAGACCGAGAGATCGGCCCTGAGGGTGTTCTCGCCGAAAAAGCTGTAGAAGATACGACCTGTTGCATTCTTGAGGAACGCGACGCCCCCCATGTGCCCCGGTGTATGCCAGGAGTACCTGTACTCCTCGACATAATCCATCAGGCCCTGGAAGAACGGGGGGAGGACGTCAGAGAGGTAGTTCTTTGCTGCACGTTTGATGTGACCGGCGATGAACGCCGGAGTATCTTCGAGTTTCCAGATGTAGCCATCGATCCGGGATATGACGGCGAGGGGTATGGCAGAGATCGCCAGCTTCTCGGTGTTCAGGAATATCGGTATCTTCGGGTTGCGCTCCCTGATGAGGGTGATGACATCTGCGGCGGTGAGCATACCATCCGCGGCCTCGGGGGTGAGTTCCCAGTCGATGATGATGCAGCTTGCATGCGGGTGCGAGAGGAAGGCGTGGATCCCATCACGAGCGGTCAAGGCCTCGATGACGGTGAAATCATCATTCTTCAGCTCTTTGACGATCTCCCGGGATGCCCGCCCCTCCGCGGTATCCGAGTGCAGCTCGTCGTCGATGATGAGAACGGGGAATTCCTCAAGATAGTCCATGTGATCGTACTCCTGGATGGTACTCTCAGCGGCGCTCTCTTTAGAATTTTTGGTCCGGGCGGCGGGAACGCTCCAGAGCGCCTGATGTTCCCACCCTGCCTCTTTCCAGCCGGTACACCTTCACAGAGGACGTATCCACTCTTACGCAGATCCCTTACCGTGCGGCGGTAGGCTCACCCCCTGCCTGATGGGATCCTTAGATGAACGAGCTGGGAGCGGTATCGTCGGTGACTTCCAGTCACTTTTCCATCCAGGGAGGCTGTATCAGTTAATCACAAGATCCTCGTATAATAGGCAGGATCCAGGGATCTACCGGGTTGATGATCTTTATATACGGAAACGACAATCTACTTCCTATGACAGGCGAGGGTTCAAATCCACCAGTGTTCTGCCTGGGGTTCGATATCCATTACCCCTGCCGGCTCAATCTCGGATTTCGACCAGACATGGCGAGAGGGAAGAGAAAACTAAAGAATATTTATTTTAGCCCGGGTATGAAGGAAGATCTGGGACTGACTGTTGATCGCTCCTTCCGGCCGACGACTGAGATCCTCATCGACCTCCTCGATGGAGGGTTTGAATGTGCCTTTAGCATCTCCGGTGTGGTGCTGGAGCATCTGGAGAGATGGTATCCTGACATGCTCGAGCTCATATCTCATGCAGCAACTCACGAGAACGCTGAAGTCCTCGCGCAGACTTACCATCACAGCGTCGCCGGCCTGTTCGCCGATCCCCAGGAGTTCGTGGATGAACTCCTCATGCACCGGGATCTCATGAATGACCTCTTTGGGGTCATACCAACGACGTTTGTGCATACTGACTATCTTATCACCCCAGCCACTGCAGACGCCCTCACCGGATCCGGGATCCGGGCAGCCATCATCGAAGGTGCTGTTGCAGACAGGGATCCAAACCGCACCTACACCTACCGGGGCCTCCCGGTTCTCATCACCCACTGCGATCTCGCCGATGATCTCGCCGTGCGGTTCCCGTGGCGAGAATGGGATAAGTGGCCACTCATGGCTGACCGGTATGCGGAGTGGATCTCGGTATCTCCGGGTGAGTCCGTCACGCTCTTCTTCGATTACCGGATCTTTGGGGATATCGTCGGCCCTGAGACCGGCATCCTCAAGTTCCTGCACGCCCTCCCTTCTGCTCTCGCCGGTGTGGGGGTCAGGGCCGTGCGCCCCTCAGATGTCGCCAAAAACCCTCCACACGGCGATATCGGGGAGGCCGTTGGACTGGCAGATCCAGGAGCCTCGCAGGGCCACCAGAGGACCATTCTGCAACAGTCTGCACTTGCGGCACTCGAAAAAGCGGGAAAGCTGGTCACAGACACCGAGATCTGGCGCTATCTACTCGATACCGATCACATCCGCCGGATGGCAATGCGCTCAACCGCGTGCGGGAGACCGGTTCACACAGTCAGCCACTGGACAGCCCACAGCTACTTCGCTGCTTTCATGCGGATCCTCTCGCACCTTGAAGAGCGGTCTGCAGCCAGCGCACCTTCGCGGAGGGCTGTACTCTCGCTCCGCTGCATCTCACCTGAGCTTGAGTTCTCCTTCTCATCGCATGACCGGCCGGCTGGCTACGCCGCGCATAGCCTCCAGGAACTCACGGATATGCTTGAGTTTACCCCTGATGATGTTATCCGCTATCATATGGAACGGGGGGACTTCTACCGGTGGATCGATCAGGTCATAGGCGACTCGAAGCTTGCAAAGGATATCCAGGATATTGAAGATCGTGCTCTGCTCAAGGCAATAATTCAAGAGAGGATTGATGATCTATGGAAACGCTTAAGATAGCATTCTTCTGCTGGGAGGCGCTCCATTCCTCGTTCAAGGTGGGCGGACTCGCTCCTGCAGCAACTCATCTCGCCGAACACCTTGCGGCGAGGGGGCATGAGGTCCACTACTTCACGCGGGGAGCGTCTGGTGATCCGGTCGAGGTAAACGATGTTCGTTACCACTACTGTCTGCCCTTCGGTGATAACATCATCGAGTACTGCAGGACCATGAGCAATATGTTCACAGACGCATTCCGTGCCTGCGATACCCCGGCATTCGATATACTCAACTTCCACGACTGGCATCCTGTCGAGGCGATGCATACCCTCCGTGACCGGAACACCGTCCTCTCCTTCCACTCCACCGAGTATGGACGGCATGGAGGAAATTTCGGCGATTGGTGGGAGTTTAAGGAGATATCTGGCAAAGAATGGTACGGAGGCTACATCGCAAAGGCGGTCACAGCCGTCTCAAACTCGACGAAGACCGAGGTGATGTGGCTCTACAATGTTCCTGAGTGGAAGGTCTCCGTCGTCCCGAACGGGATCGACCCTGAGCCATTTCACGTCAAGCTCGACCCGGGTGAGGTGAAGATGCGCTATGGTATCCATCCGCTTGCACCCCTCGTCCTCTTTGTCGGGCGCCTCACCTATCAGAAGGGACCTGACCTCCTGATCCAGGCCATACCAAGTATCCTCACCAAGCGTTGGGATGTGCAGTTCATCTTCGCTGGCACCGGGGATATGCGTGGATACCTGGAAGGGATGGCGCACGGCCTGCCGGTGCAGTTCCCCGGGTACGTCCCTGACATCGATCACGTCAGTCTCCTGAATGCTTGCGATCTCGTCGCTATACCGAGCAGGAACGAACCTTTCGGCCTTGTCCTCACCGAGGCCTGGAGCGCGGAGCGTTGCGTTGTCGCAACCGACGTTGGAGGTCTCTCCGAGAACATCGATAACTACGTAAACGGGATCAAGGTGCCTGTCCGCCCTGATTCGATCGCCTGGGGGATCGGGCATCTCATCGACGATCCCGTCTACATGCAGAGACTCGGAAAAGCCGGACGGCGGAAAGTGATGGAGAAGTTTCAGTGGGGCGTCGTCACCGGGAGGATGCTTGACGTCTACGAAAAAGTGCTCTCCGGGGGTCCGTGATCTGGAGGTGGCCTATGCGGAAGGCACTGCCAGATATCACCGGGACCGGGAGCCTCATCAGTGACTACGACGTCTACCTCTTCAGGCAGGGGAACCATTTCCGCCTCTACGAAAGGCTGGGATCGCATCCTGCCACCCTCAACGACATACCAGGGACGTTCTTTGCGGTCTGGGCACCGAACGCGGCTGAGGTCTCTGTCATCGGAGATTTCAATGGATGGGAGGCCACTGTAAACCCGCTCAGGATACGGAACGACGACTCCGGTATCTGGGAGGGGTTTATACCCGAGATCGGCCATGGGACTCTCTATAAGTATCACATCAAGAGTCGGTACAACAATTATTCCGTGGAGAAAGGAGATCCCTTCGCACATTACTGGGAGGTCCCGCCAAAGACGGCGTCGATCATCTGGGATCTGGCATACCCCTGGCGCGATCGGGCGTGGATGCAGGGCCGCGAAGAGGATAACTCCCCTGATGCCCCGATATCCATCTACGAGGTGCATCTCGGTTCGTTGCGGAAGGTGCCGGAGGAAGGGAACCGATCCTTGAGTTACCGGGAGGCCGCGCAGGAGCTTGCCGAGTACGTGATCGGTGCCGGGTTCACCCACGTGGAGCTCCTCCCGGTCATGGAGCACCCGTTTTACGCCTCCTGGGGTTACCAGACGCTCGGCTACTTTGCCCCGACGAGCAGGTACGGCACCCCTCAGGACTTCATGTGCTTCGTCAACTACCTCCACCAGCGCGGGATCGGCGTGATCCTCGACTGGGTACCGTCCCATTTCCCGGCTGACGGCTATGGGCTCTCCTACTTCGACGGTACCCACCTCTACGAGCACGCCCTTCCCGGTCAGCGCTATCATCCTGAGTGGAAGAGTTACGTCTTCAACCTCGGAAGAAACGAGGTCCGATCGTTCCTCATCAGCAGCGCCCTTTTCTGGCTCGAATACTATCATGCAGACGGACTTCGGGTGGACGCGGTCTCCTCAATGCTCTACCTCGATCACGCCCGGGGCGCGGGTGGGTGGATGCCCAACGTCCATGGCGGGAGAGAGAACCTGGAAGCGATATCGTTCCTTCGGAAGGCGAATGATGCGATCCACGCCACCTTCCCGGACGTCCTCGTCATCGCCGAGGAGGCGACCTCCTGGCCCGGAGTGACTGCCCCGACAGCTACGGGAGGGCTTGGATTTGATCTGAAGTGGAATATGGGCTGGATGCATGATACCCTGGATTATTTTGCTCTTGACCCGGTCTTCCGGAAGTACCGCCTCGACCTTCTTACGTTCAGCATATGGTACGCGTTCTCGGAGCGCTATGTCCTCCCCCTCTCGCACGATGAGGTTGTCCATGAGAAGAGCTCGCTCGTAGGAAAGATGCCCGGCGATGAGTGGCAGAAACGGGCAAACCTCCGCCTTCTCCTCGGGTATATGCTCACGCACCCGGGCAAGAAACTTCTCTTCATGGGAGGCGAGTTCGGGCAGTGGTCTGAGTGGAGCCACGATGCCGGGCTTGAATGGCACCTCCTACGTTATCCACCCCATCAGGGGATTCTCCAGTGGGTCGGTGACTTAAACCGCCTCTATCGCCGCCTACCCGCTCTCCATGAACGGGACTCTGATCCCGGCGGTTTTGAGTGGGTCGACTTCTCGGACGTGGAGAAGAGTATCGTTGCCTACCTGCGGTGGGGGCATACGGCTGACGAAGTCGCCCTCGTTGCCTGCAACTGCACCCCGGTGCCGCGCTACGGCTACCGGATCGGTATCCCGTTCGGGGGATACTGGGAAGAGGTGCTCAACAGCGATGCGGTCGAGTATGGCGGGAGCGGGGTTGGGAACTTTGGGGGGGTGAAGGCAGAGCGGATTCCGGCGCACGGCCGGAAGTGTTCACTCTCACTCACCCTGCCCCCGCTCGGTGTTGTTGTCCTCGTTCCAGAGGGGGTGTGATCGGGTGGACCGAGCTATCTGCATCCACGGCCACTTCTACCAGCCCCCGCGGGAGAACCCCTGGCTTGAGGAGGTTGAGGTCCAGCGTTCCGCCGCACCGTACCATGACTGGAACGAGCGGGTGACAGCGGAATGTTACGCCCCAAATGCCGCCGCACGCATCCTCGATCCGAAAGGCATGATCGCCGATCTCACAAACATATACTCCAGGATCAGTTTCACGGCTGCACCGACGCTCCTCGCTTGGCTGGAGCGGCATCAACCCACCGTCTACGAAGCTATGATCGATGCTGATCGGGAGAGCCGGGAGCGTTACTCTGGCCACGGGTCGGCGATCGCCTGCTGCTACAACCACCTCATCATGCCACTTACGACCCGAGAGGATAAGCAGACCCAGATAGTCTGGGGGATCCGCGACTTTGTATCCCGGTTCGAGAGGATGCCTGAAGGGATGTGGCTCCCTGAGACGGCGGTTGATATCGAGTCTCTGGATCTGATGGCCGAGTCCGGGATCAGGTTCACGATCCTCGCCCCCCACCAGGCCGTGAAAGTGCGGGAGATCGGGACGGAAGGTTGGATTGATGTCTCAGGGAGCCAGGTCGAGACGCGGATGCCCTACCTCTGCCGTCTCCCCTCGGGCAGGAGTATTGCCCTATTCTTTTATGACGGGCGAATAGCCCGCGATGTAGCGTTTGGCGACCTGCTCTCGGACGGGGGACGGTTCGCAGGAAGATTGCTTGCGGCCTTCTCCCCGGATGGGAGGCGCCCGGAGCTTGTGCATATCGCGACCGACGGGGAGACTTACGGCCACCATCGTAAGTTCGGCGAGATGGCGCTCGCCTATTGCCTCCACACCATCGAGGCGCGGGATGACGTGTGCCTTACAATTTACGGAGAGTATCTCACTGCTCACCCGCCCACGCACGAGGTTATCATCCAGGAGAGGACGTCCTGGAGCTGCCCGCACGGTGTCGAGCGCTGGCGACGAGATTGTGGGTGCCAGACCGGGGCGCACCCCGAATGGTCGCAGGCTTGGCGTGAGCCACTCAGGATAGCGGTTGACACGGCCAGAGATGCCCTTGCCCCCCGGTTCGTGGAGGCTCTCGCTGCCTACCTTCGCGACCCTCTGGGGGCACGGGACGATGCTATCGATCTCATCCTCAACCGGTGGTCTGATGAGTCCGTCGAGCAGTTCTTCGCCCGGCATGCGCTCCGTGATCTCACCGCCGATGAACAGCGGCAGACCCTGGCGCTCCTTGATATGGAGCGGCAGGCGATGCTGATGCAGACGAGTTGCGGCTGGTTCTTCGATGATATCACCGAGCCGGGGAGCATCCAGGTGATGCGCCACGCGGGCCGCGCGATGGATCTTGCACGACGAACCCTCGAACTTGATCTTGAGCCTGCGTTCGTCGAGACCCTCGGCCGTGCCCTGGCAAACGATCCCGGGTATGCGACCGGTGCTACGGTCTATGAGGTCCGGGTCCGGCCGGTTGCGATGGACCTTGCCCGGGTAGGTGCGAGAATCGGCCTCTACGAGGTCTTCGGACTTGAGCTTCCTCCGGTGTACGCCATCGATGGGGACCGGCGCTACCGTCTGGAGGATGATGGCCGGCGCGGCTGTGCCGGAACCATCTACCTGCGGTCCCGGGTGACGGGGGAAGAGATTCACTACGATCTGGTCGTGCTCTTTGCCGGGATGGACCGCATCTTCATCGGCGTGCGCAAACCGAGTGGTGATGGGGCGCTCCGGGCAGCGTGGGAGGAGGTGGTGGAGGAGCGGGGCAGCAGCACCGGGACCTTCTCCAGGATCTACACCGCATCGGATCTCATGGATGAGGAGCGGTGGGCAGTCACCCGCCGGATCCTTCCCGACGTCAGAGAGACAGAATCAGCGGTTTCCCGGGATGCGGAGGCGTTGGTTCAGGTTATCGAGGATCTCGGTATCTTGGAGCCTGCGTTTATCACCCGTCTCCTCGAGCACGCACGCAACGAACAGCTCTGCGTGATCTTTCGGGAGGGGTGCCCCGACCCAGACCGATTCCTCACGCTCGTCGAAGAGATGAGGGCAGATAATCTCAGGTTTGATCTTGCCGATCTTGGGGAAGCGGCAAGCAGGCGGATCGCACTCTCAACCGGGGAAGCGATCGCTCGCCTCGGTGACCCAGCCCCGCTCGAGGAGATCGTTCGCATAGCCCGGTGTGCAGAGGTATTTCCACTGGAGCTCTCCTTGTGGGAGAGCCAGAATGTTGTGATCGGCATGCGTGGATATTATCGTGATATGCATCAGCGGGCTGATGAGGGTGATGAGGATGCAGAACGGTGGACGGCAGCCTTCAGAGAGGCTGTAGCACACCTTGGCGTGAGGGTGACATGAACCGGCGGCGCAGTGGTGTTCTTCTCCATATCACATCATTTCCATCGGCATACGGTATCGGCGATCTGGGACCTTCGGCATATCGGTTCGTGGATCTCTTGGTCAGTGCAGGACAGAGCTACTGGCAGATTCTCCCCCTCAACCCGACGTGTCCGGAATTTGGCAATTCACCCTACCAGAGCACCTCGGCGTTTGCCGGGAACATCTGGATCATCAGCCCGGAGCAGATGGTCACCGATGGCTTCCTTGCGCCCGAAGATATCAAGGATCCGCCTGATTTCCCGGAGGACCGGGTTGACTACCAGGCCGTCATGGACTACAAGAACGGCCTCTTCGATCGGGCGTTTGAACGGTTCAAGAGACGGGATCCAGACTTTCATTACGAGGAGTTTGCAGCAGAGAGCGTCTCGTGGCTCAACGATTATGCACTCTTTGTTGCCCTCAGGGAGAAGTTCGCAGGAAAAGTCTGGGGGGACTGGCCGCCCGATATCAGGGACCGGCACGAGGAGGCCTTGCATACCTATGGCACTGAGCTTGCGGACAGGATCCTCAAAGAAAAGTTTCTCCAGTATGTCTTTGATCGTCAGTGGGGAGCGCTCAAAGTCCACTGCCGTTCGAGACATCTCCAGATCATCGGGGACCTCCCGATCTACCTTACCTATGATAGTGTCGATGTCTGGGCAAACCCCGGTCTCTTCAAGCTGGATGAACAGAAGAAACCGGCTATCGTCGCAGGTGTCCCCCCTGATGCCTTCAGCACGACCGGACAGCTCTGGGGAAACCCGGTCTATGACTGGGATGCGCACCAGAAGCAGGGATTTGCATGGTGGGAGAGCAGGATCGATCGCACCTTACGTCTCGTCGACCGGGTGCGCCTTGACCACTTCCGGGGTTTTGTGCAGTACTGGGAGATCCCGGCCGATGGAGCGACCGCGGAGAATGGGCGTTGGGTCGACGCTCCTGGACGGGGCCTCTTCACCCTGCTTTCCCGGAGCAGGTCGTGTCTCCCCATCATCGCTGAGGATCTCGGCTACATCACACCGGACGTCCACGAGATGATGGCTTATTTTGGGTTCCCGGGGATGAGGGTCCTGATATTTGGCTTCGCCGGCGATGTCGCGCACAATCCGCACGCACCTCACAATATCACGGGAAGATGTATCGCCTACACGGGAACTCACGATAATAATACCATCAGGGGATGGTTCGAACACGAGGTCTCGGACGACCAGAGGAGTCTTATATTCCGCTATGTCGGCGGTTCGTTCGGAGCCAACCATGCGCACCGGATCTTCATCCGCCTGGCAATGATCTCCCCCGCTGAGGTCGTGATCATACCGATGCAGGATATCCTCGGCCTCGGTGAGGAGGCGCGGATGAACCGGCCGGGTACGGCCGAGGGAAACTGGGAGTGGCGGGCCCGACCGGACCAGGTGGAGGAGAAGATTATGGGGGAGTTCTCTGAGATCACCGGGATTTACGGGAGGAAGTGAGGATCGGGTCCGATCGGGGATCTTGGAAGAGTCAGGATATCTGGAGTAGCCAAGCAGGGAACCTTGCCCCCTCCCGGTCCCACCCCCGGAGTGATTCCTGCCGTGGTTCACTGCTCCTGGACGAGTCCAAGGAACGGGTCGCTTTCATGCGTGACCTCTCGCTCCTTCTCATGAACTTTCTGCGTACCGCATCTGGAGCCCAGGTGATCTCCTGGATCGCGCACCTCCATCCCGGTTGAAGACGGGATATCTGCGTCGGATAAGATGAGCCCTCGGTTCGTACCGTACTTTGTTAGCCCACCTGCACTCCGGGATCTCGCCTCACCGCTTCCCTCCTTCTCTACCGGTGCAAAAAATTCTATTTTTCGGTTATCTCAAAGTATAGGAAAAATACGTAAGCATATATAATAATAAATACGGACTGTATACTACCAAAGATAAGGTGATAGTCTTCATGGAAGACACTATATACGATCAATTTACCCACGTTCCGGAGCGGATCTCCGGTCTCGTGGATCTCGCGTACAACCTCTGGTGGAGCTGGAACCCAGAGGCCCGCGATCTCTTCAAACAGGTGAACCGGGAGGCATGGAAGGAGTACATCCACAACCCGGTCCGGATGCTCCGCGAAACCCCTGTTGGATTCCTGAAGCGGGCGTCGGAGAATCCCGCCTACCTCCGCCGTTACGACGTTGTTATGCGCCGCCTCAGGAAGTACATGAGCGCTACCGGGACCTGGTTCTCTTCAAAGTACCCGGGCAACGGCTCACTCACGATCGCTTACTTCTCAGCCGAGTACGGGCTTCACCACTCACTTCCCATCTATGCGGGTGGGCTTGGGTTCCTCGCTGGTGACCACCTCAAAGAGGCAAGCGATCTCGGTCTTCCGATGGTTGCCGTCGGGTTCATGTACTCACAGGGCTACCTGCACCAGAAGATCAATCCCGAGGGATGGCAGCTGGACATCAACGAACCGCTCGATCCCGAGGCGGCCCCCATCACTCGAGTGCTCGATCCAGAGGGCGAGCATCTGGTGATCCGGGTTCCACACATCGACCCCCCTATCTATGTCGCAGTCTGGAAGGTCCAGGTGGGGAGGATACCGCTTTACCTCCTGGATACGGATATCGATTGCAACGACCCCCACAGCCGGGGAATATCCTCCCGGCTCTACACGGGAGATCTGGAGCAGCGCCTCCGGCAGGAGATCGTGCTCGGTATCGGCGGCAGGAAGGTGCTCCATGCCCTTGGTGCTGATTATTCGGTGGTGCACCTCAACGAAGGCCATCCGGCGTTTGCACTGCTTGAGCGGATCCGTGAGCGGGTCGACCGAGGTATGGGGTTTGACGAGGCACTGGAGCAGGTGCGTGCGACCTCTGTCTTTACCTCGCATACGCCCGTCCCCGCAGGGCATGATATCTTCCCGGATGACCTCATCGACCACTACTTCAAGTCATACTATCCGGCGCTCGGCATCGACCGGGAGGAATTCCTGCAGCTCGGTGTCCACCCACAGAATCCCGATGCCGGTTTCAACATGACTGCGTTCGCTCTGCGTGCATCGGAGCACCATAACGCCGTCTCGCGTTCACACGGGACCGTCACCAGGCAGATGTGGAGATGTCTGTGGCCCCGGACGCCCGAGGTGACGGTACCCATCGACCATATCACAAACGGTGTCCATGTGCCGACCTGGCTCAACCATCGCATGCGAGACCTCTATGACCGACACATCGGGCCGACCTGCCCGAACTGGCTCACTGAGCATGATGACCCGGTGGTATGGGAGCTCATCGACGAGATCCCGGATGATGAACTCTGGTTCCTCCACACCTGGCTCAAAGCAAAACTCTTCAACCGGATCAGGGAGCAGGAGCGGGTCAAGTGGGCAACACGTCAGCCTGGTGGGGTGTTGGATCCGGCGACCGGTAGCGCGTATCTCAATCCGGATGTGCTCACGATCGGGTTTGCCCGGCGGTTCTCGACCTACAAGCGTGCGCACCTCATCTTTGAGGATCCAGAGAGGCTGAAACGCATCTTAAACAACCGGTGGCAGCCTGTTCAGATAATATTCGCCGGCAAGGCTCACCCGGCAGACAATGAGGGGAAGCGACTGCTCCAGAGGATCTACCGCTACACGCAGCAACCCGAGTTTGGGGGACGGGTTGCGTTTGTTGAGGATTACAGCGAGAAGGTGGCCCGGTACCTGGTGCACGGTGTTGATGTCTGGTTGAACAACCCGCTACCCCCGATGGAGGCGAGCGGCACGAGCGGTATGAAGGCGTCGCTGAATGGGGTGTTGAATCTCTCCATCCTTGACGGCTGGTGGGTCGAGGGTTACAATGGCAAGAACGGCTGGGCGTTCGGGAGCGAGACTGCGGCATGCGATGGAAGGGATCCCATCGATGCTACAGCGATCTACAACCTGCTTGAGAGGGAGATCATCCCGCTCTACTACGACCGCTCTGTCAACAACGTCCCCCACGGCTGGGTGAAGATGATGAAGGAGTCGATCAAGAGCAACGGTCCCCGGTTCTCGGCCCGCAGGATGGTGAAAGAGTATGTAGCCAGATATTACCCGCCTCTTCTGGAGGCTGCCGATACCGAGTATGCCCGGGCTGTGATCGCGACAAAATCCCAGGCAGCAGAGTGGGTGCCGCGGGGGCACAGAAAGGCAGAGGGCGGGATCGAGTAAGATCCTTCTTACGCGGGAGGGAGGCGGGGAGGCGCCCCTTAGAATTGCTATACCCTCTCTCATCCCTTCATATCGAGGGGAAGGGAGCGGATCCTACCGCCCACAACCCCGTGTTCACACAAGAGACATGGATCCCGGCCGGACTGCATCTCACCAATCGCCCCGGGCTTGACCCGATGCCACTCACATAACCTCGCCGAGGGCCCTGCTCAGGTCTGCGGCGGAGTGAAACTCCTGATCCCTGATCTTCCTCAGAATATCGAGTACCTCATTGGGTGCATTGTTCGTCTGCGCCTGGTTGATAACTCCCTCTTTGCCGGCGGGATAGTCTATGCCCCGGAGATACCTCTGCACATCGGCAGCGCTGATCGCCATTCCTGCCCCTGCAGCGTGTGTACCCGGGCTGACTTCCTCTCCGGCCATCGCCTTGCTGATATCTATCGGTGAGTGGTAGGTCTGATCAGGCAGGTTTGCGATGGTATCCATGACGTCTTTATCCGCCTCGTTCTTCTTTGCCTGATCGATCAGATTCTGCCTGCTCGCCGGATAGTTCACGCCAGCAAGGTATCTCTCAACCACTATCGGGCTCACCTTAAACTTCGCTTCTACCATTCATACCACATCCTGTGACGGCGGATGAGTGGAGCAGATGGTATAAAAATGTTGCTGCAGGCCTCCGCCATATCTGGTGCTCCAGATCGAACCCCCTGCCCTGCGCATGAATCCAGGAGAACGGTGTTCCCACCTTCCCGGAAAAAAATGTCACGGTGGCCAGCGTACCGCTTCTGGGAGGGGTGATCACAGGGCCGCCGGGACCCCACTCTGAGCCGGGTGAACCGGGTCCTGGTTCCACCGTCCCCTATCTGCAGGTAGCCAATACATTGATACAGAGTGTGCGATAGTGATTAATCATGAACAACTTCGCCGGCACCTTGTATGCCAGGGGTTGGAGGTTCAACCGATGACCCTGGTGATCGCATTCATCGGGTGGGAGGGGGCCGTGATGGCAGGGGATATGCGGGAGATCACGTTTCAGGGTGACGGATCTCGCATCGAGGAGCTGGAGCGTGAGCTCTACAGTGGCTCGATCGTCTCGGATGGTGATCTAAAGGAGCGGGCAGGGGCGATCGGGGTGACGATCAGGGTCCGGGACGATAAAGCCAAGGTCTCGCAGCGGGATGGGCTGCTCATCGGCGAGGTGGCCGAGACTGACGGGTCGGTCGTCAGGAGGAAGAGGCTCTATGCCACAAAAGGCGGCTACGTGATCGCTGAGATCATCGATTCCCAATTACGGGTGATCCAGAGGGGCAGCGCAAGCAACTTCGTGGTCCTCGGAAACAACATAACAAAACAGATCGCCAATCAATGCATTCAGGGGGCGTGGGAAGAAGGAGGGAGCATCCCGGATGCCATGCGGGTTATCATGCTCACCATGCAGGCCGCGGCAAGCACGACGGCGTCGGTGAGCAGGACATTCATCCTGGTGCATACCGATCTCGCGGCCAATCTTGGTGGCGCTATAGAGCAGGACTCCCGGGGATGAACCGCCGCATGCGCTAGATCTAGGATCGGGTACTCACGCGAAGAGGGGTGCCGCTGAAGGGATCTTTGATGGATTTTCACGCCTCAGATGGTGGTTTGTGGAACACTACTGCCCAAAATGGGTTCCGGAGAGAGACCGGGCTTTCTTCTGCATCCCTGGCCTCGACCTCCGTGGGGATCATAATAGCGACTGGTGTCCCTGCCCCGGGCGGGTGCGTATACCACGGAGCCGATAGATCTCCTTCCTCGGATGAGGCAGAGAGCCGCCCGGATCCGATCCCGCCACAGGATACGTTAGCGCTTATGGGGCGCATGCCCCCTCCCCAGGTATCGCCACGACTGCCCCCCCGGCCTCTGGCGGGGGTGGGGGAGGGGGTGCCGACATATTGAACCCAAGAGTGACAGGGGAGGGGGAGGCCTCGCAAAGCCCCCTACTACCCTCATTCCGTGTGGTTGTTGGCGCTACACCTCACACACCAAAATCTTTGAAGATGCGGTGACATGGCGCACTAGCCGCCCGTCTCCCTTGCAGGCGTGATCGTCGCCGGGGTGGTGAATTTCTCTAAAAAAGATTATTGGTTGAGGAGATTGCGCCTTTTGAGCCAATCTACCTGTGCCCTGACATATCGGTAGATGATATCGCATTTCTCGTCCTGGAAACTCCAGGGAACGATGATGAGGAGGTCCCCTTCACGTATCCAGAGACGTTTCCTGATCTTGCCCTTGATCCGCCCGATGCGTGTTACGCCGTCCTCACAACGGACCCGTATGTGGTTTGCCCCAAGCATCAGATCAGCCCGGGCAAACATCTCCCGGTTTCGCTTCTTCGGTAACCGTACCCGTACTATCTCTTCGGTTTCGCCTTTCTGTGGTCTTCGTCTATTACTCAGTTAATCAACTCCGTGGCAGGCGATGGGCATTGGTCCCGCCTGCATAGTTCACTGGTGTTGTATACTGATGACCCGGGCAACCATTAAGGTATCTGTCCCTCAAAGCGTGCAACCCTGGCCGACCGGTATCCTCGGGGTTGGGGTGAAAATGGGAATACAGAAACCAGAGGAGGCACGCGCCCCTCCCCACGGTGAGGGGCTCCACGGCCCGGTGTCAGAGAGGCAGGAACTCCTATTCAACGCCGCTGCTGGAGGACAGCATTTCACCGGATATCGCCACGCACTGCCCTCGCCCCCCGGGGGTGGGGGAGGATCTCCGGGTGTGCGGGGGGTCATGGATCGGTGGCGGCATGTATATCGACATGAAAATTAAGCGAAACATTCCTCCTCTATACTGCGGGGTGGTTGTGGATCGCGGTCAACGACCGTGACAAAGCGATCGGTACGATGAGATCGAGACCGCATTCTTCGGCTGGAAAATTCGCGGCGCCTTCAATTTCAATCGGGGGAACAACCACGCGCACACCCCGGTTGTATAGCTACCACCGGGACATTATTGGAGCTTCGTCCGAAGAGTAATTAAGGTTTGAGTATAGAGGTGTAAAGAGGATCTTTGAATGGAAAGTAACACGCTGTACGTCGGAAACCTCACCTACTCGGTAAATGAGGAGCAGTTGAAAGAATTATTCTCCCGATACGGGACGGTGAACGACGTCAGAGTCATTGAACGTAAGGGGTTCGGGTTTGTTGAGATGTCCAGTCCTGAAGAGGCTGAAGACGCAAAAGAAGCCCTGAACAATACCGTATTCGAAGGTCGCACCCTGAAGATCGATGAGGCCCGGCCTCCGAGACCAAGAAGCGACTTCCGCAGGTATTGAACACGTACCTGGCTGAACAGCAACCTGAACACTTTATTTTTTGAAAGAACAGAAACCCGGGAATTCTTGCTCTGTTGAAAATCTCTCCTTAATTTTGGTGACAGCGCGGCGGCCCCGGGGCTCCAAACACCTCGCTGAGATCCTGGTCTGACCCCATGCGCTACCGGCACGGTCAGGTGGGCATGTATCCTCCAGGAAAAAGTTAATATCCGTGGCAGTGAGGAACAGCCCGACATGGTAAGTACAGAAAAGGAGGTGAAGATCGCACGGATTCTCATCATCGTATCGGTGATCTTCGGGCTCTTTGTTGTTATGGCGCTCCTCACCATCGGGATAGGTGACCTTACAGGGCGGGGCGGTGCTTCTGGTATCTCCAGGACAGGGGCGATCCTCCTCGCCGCAGTCAAGGCTGCCGGAGTCGGGTTTGGACTTGTGGCATACCTGACGATCACCCGGGGCGATACTCGGAGGGCAGGGGTATACGCCCTCGCCGCGAGTCTCCTCCCGCCCCTCGATCTGATAGCACTCTTCGCCGGGTTGCTCGCCCTCCTCCCGCGCAAGGAGGGTGGGGATGGATGATGGATAGAGATGTGAGCGACAGTGGCGGGCCAAACATCATATCCTGGAACGTCACGTCCCGATGCCCCCTCGCCTGCACGCACTGTTACATCGATGCAGATGGACGCGGCTCCCCGGATGACCTCGATACCGCCGAGGGTTTTGCCCTGATCGATCAGATCGCTGCCGTCAACCGGCCGATCTTGATCCTCAGCGGAGGAGAGCCGCTTCTCCGCCCCGATATCTTCGACCTTGCCAGGCATGCCACCCGGCGCGGGCTTGCGGTCGCCATGGGCACGAGCGGCGTCCTCATCACCGACGCCGCTGCGGAACGGATTAAGGATGCTGGCATCCGGAAGGTGGCGGTCAGCATCGATTCCACGGATCCGAAGATTCATGACGCCTTTCGGGGTGTCAGCGGTGCCTGGAGAAGAGCGGTCGATGGTATCCATGCCCTTCGGAGAGCGGACATTCCGGTCCAGATCCACACGGTGATCAACGAGTCTGATGTTGACGAGATCGATAAGATCATAGCGTTCGGGAAGGGTTTCGGCATCCGCGACTACCAGTTCTTCTTCCTGGTCCCGACGGGGCGGGGAGAGAGGCTCGCGACGGCCCCTCCGGAGGCGCATGAAGCCGCGATCGAGCGTATTCTCGCGTACGCCCAGCCGGGGTTCTCGGTCCGGCCAACCTGCGCCCCGCAGTTTGTGCGGGTAGCAGCCCGTCTGGGGCTTGACCCTTCATGGTGGGGTAGAGGATGTATCGCCGGGACCGGGTACTGCCGGATCACGCCGGCCGGGGACGTCACACCCTGCCCGTACTTGCCCGTCTCAGTTGGGAATGTCAGGCAGGAGCCCTTCGGTGATATCTGGTACGGGTCCGATATCCTCGTCGCGCTCCGCGACCCCGATCGACTCTCGGGGAGGTGCGGCCGGTGCGAGTACCGCCGGGCCTGCGGCGGGTGCCGTGCGCGGGCCTACGGGGAGGTGGGCGATATTCTGGCGGAAGACCCCTGTTGCCCCTACGTACCTGGAGAGGTGAAGCATGGCTGACTGGCATCCGGATGTCCTCGACCGGCGGCTCCTCGAGGCCCTGCAGGATAATTTCCCTCTGACAACGCGACCATGGCGCGAGATCGGGGACCGCATCGGCGCATCGGAGGATGATGTGCTCCGGCGGGTGCGCTACCTCATCGACAAGGGTATCGTCCTGACCATCTCGCCGGTCCTTGAATCGACACGGATAGGCCTTGGCGCCTCCACGCTCATTGGTATGCGGGTGCCGCCTGATCGGGTGGATGCGTATGCATTGGCTATCAACCGGGAACCCGGTGTCTCGCACAACTACATCCGGGATCATGACTACAACCTCTGGTTCACGCTCGCGGCCAGGGACGGTGCCGCCCTGCGTCGGACGGTTGATGGTATCATTGCCCGGACCCGGACCTCTTCAGCCGACATCCTCGATCTGCCCGCAACGCGGCGGTTCAAGATAGGTGTCCGATTCCAGTTCTCTCCGGACGGTGATGGCGCGTGAACACTCGTGACCGTGCTCTCCTCCTGAGGCTCCTCGCGGGTGTTCCGCTGGTTGAGGAGCCTTACCGGGAGATCGCAGCAGCACTCGGCATGACGGAGGCGGAGGTGATCGCCCGGATACAGACCCTCCTCTCCCAGGGCGTCATCCGGCGGTTTGCGGTGCGGATCGATCACCGGAAGGCTGGCATCCTGGTCAACGCCATGGTCGCGTGGCGGGTACCGCCTGGAGAGATGGTGCGGGTTGCGGGTATCATGGCCCGGTCCTGGGAGGTGACGCACTGTTACGAGCGCGTACCCATCCCCGGCAGGTGGGACTACAACCTCTACTCCGTTCTGCATGGCAGGCGCCGCGAAGAGGTCGACCGCTCCATAGATCACCTCTCCCAGGCGACCGGCATCGATGACTATGCGGTCCTCGTCAGCACCCGGGAGCTGAAACGCACGCCTCCCGGGCTTGCGTTCCTCTCAAAGGAGGGGGTTCAATGATCCGGTTCACGTACCTCGTGCATGGTGAAGGGCCGGTCAGCGGCACGGCGAAACTTGCGTTTACGAAGGAGCATCGCGGGCCGGTGGTCTTCTGGAACATCACCTCGCGCTGTAACCTCGCCTGTGCGCATTGTTACATTCGATCCGGGCTCGGGCAGAGGCGAAAAGATGAGCTTACGACGGATGAGGCGATGGCTCTCATCGATGACCTCGCTGCTGCAGATGTCCCGCTCCTCCTCTTCACGGGCGGGGAGCCGCTGATGCGGGGAGACTTCTGGGATCTTGCGGAGCACGCCCGTGATCGTGGTATCTCCGCGAGCCTGAGCACCAACGGAACCCTGGTCACCCCGGGCGTCGCTCAAAGACTCCGGGACGTAGGGATCGGGTATGCTGGGATATCCCTCGACGGCGCAACGGCGGCGACCCATGATGCGTTCAGGGGCGTTCCGGGCAGTTTTGACCGTTCTGTGCAGGCGCTGAAGAACTGCATCGATATGGGCATCCGGTGCGGGGTACGGTTCACGGTCACGGGGAGGAACCATGGCGAGCTCGGTGATCTGATCGCGCTTGCTCAGACACTCGGGGTGCACCGGTTCTGCGTCTATTGGCTCGTCCCGAGTGGGCGCGGGGGCGACGTACACGCTGATCTGCAGGTCGCGCCCTGGGAGATGCGGACGGTCCTCGATCTGATCTACCAGGCAGTCCTCCAGACAGATCCTGCAATGATGGAGTTTCTGACTGTCGATGCTCCACAGGACGGTGTATACTTACTCGAAAGACTGAAGAGCGATGGCAACCCTGCATATGGTCGGGCATATAGTTTCCTGGCCCGCATGGGCGGATGTAGTGCCGGGAGGCGGGTAGCGAACATCGACCCATCTGGGAACATCTACCCCTGCCAGTTTGCACAGTTCGAGGAGTTCAGGGTGGGTAATATACGAGATCGACCGTTCAGTGCCATATGGAGCGATTCTGGTAACGCGATACTCGCAGCGTTCCGATCGGGCGAGAGTGAGCCCGGGAACCAGTGTAGCGCCTGCGGGTGGCAGGAGATCTGTGATATGGGGTGCAGGATCCGGGCTTACGTCCAACACGGCGATCTTGGTGGCGGCGACCCGCTCTGCTCAAGGCACGGGTGATCGCGCCGCAGAGGATAATATATAAATATCAGATATGTTATGGTCTCCCGCATGAGGCCTAACATAATCCTCCTCGTGGCGCTCATCACCGTGAGTGCCGGAGTTCTGGCCGCGGGGTGCGTCACGCCGGGTGAAAATGTCACTCAGCCGACAACCGCGCCGGCCGCGACTGCAACGCCAGCTATTACAGAGACGGCCACGCCACTTGAGACTGCGACATCGCCTGCTACCGAGATGACAACCGCTGAGACCCCCTCCACAACGACACCAGCAGCGACTACAACGACACCAGCAGCGACTACAACGACACCAGCAGCGACTACAACGACACCAGCAGCAACTACAACGACACCAGCAGCAACTACAACGACACCAGCAGCAACTACAACGACACCAGCAGCGGCCGGTGGGACCGCGACCGTCGATCTCTCCGCCAAGAACATCGCGTTCAACAAGAGCACGATCACGGTACCGGCGGGAGCAGATGTGACGGTGAACTTTGACAACGAGGATGATGGCATCCCGCACAACTTCGCTGTCTACACCGACTCTTCCGCGACTGACACGATCTTTTCAGGCGAGACCATAACCGGCCCGGATACGACCACCTACACCTTCACGGCTCCATCCGATCCAGGTACCTACTACTTCCGCTGCGACGTCCACCCAGAGCAGATGAACGGGGACTTCGTCGTACAGTGATCGGCCCAAAACCCACTCCTCTATTTTTGCGGGCTCGTCCGCGTGGCATGAACAGGAAGACCTCATCCACTGGATACAGGGGTGGAGGCGGAGCTTCTTCGTCCTGTGAACCTCGCCTCGCCACACGCATGCTTGATCTGCCCAATCGTGGTCTCGTATGAGGCAGAACTCAGGTGGGACGTTTGCAGCAGTTGACTCCCGGATAGCTCCACTCCTCATAGGCTAATTGCTCCCTTCTTCCGGATCAGGGGGTTCATGGGCGTCAAGTCATCTGCAGATATCACTCTCTCCTGGCCCGGCGTGTTGTTATTCGGGATCGCGGGTTGCCCTTCCCCCGTAGAGGAGGGGCGCTCAAGAGCGCGCAGAAAGACCATGCATCTACGTGATCCCCTGCGCACCTGATATCCCCATAAGATATATATACATCAGGCCCTATCCCCCGGCCCGTATGAAATCGCATACACAACGTATGGCCTTCCTTGCGATTGTGGTCTGTTTATGCCTCATTGGAGGCGTTGCGGCCCAGCAAGGAGGAGAGAACAACACCACTGCATCGCCAGCGGCGACGACCTCTGCCGGTGGGGCGAATGTCACAGACCTCACCAATGCTGGCGCGCCGCAGGCAGTAAAACTCGTCGGCAACAACACCCCGGTGACGACGTTCGGGAACGTCTCCGGATTCACTCCAGAGGTGAGCCTGGAGTTGGTGGCGAACAACTTCACCACTGCGCCGATGATGGTTACGACGGCACCGGGTGATGATTCTGGCCGGCTCTACGTCGTCGATCAGATCGGTGTGGTGAAGATCCTGGATGCAAACGGGACTGTCGCCAGCGAACCATTCCTCGACCTCCGGGCTAACCTGGCAAACCTCTCTCCGACCTATGACGAGCGTGGCTTACTTTCCATCGCGTTCCATCCCAAGTTCCAGGAGAACGGCAAGGTTTATGCCTTCTACAGCGCGCCGGTGCGAGAAGGAGTGCCGGAGGGCTGGAGCTGCACAAACCACATCTCTGAGTTCCAGGTCGAGAAGGATAATCCTGACAAGGTGAATGTCTCCTCCGAGAAGATCCTGCTCTACATCGACAAGTCGTACCAGAACCACAACGGCGGCATACTCGCCTTTGGCCCCAACGACGGCTACCTCTACATATCAGTCGGTGATATCGGTAGAGCAAATGATGTCGGTAATGCGCATAACCCGAAGATAGGGAACGCCCAGGACCTCACCAAGATCTATGGCAAGGTTCTGCGTATCGATGTCGATGGCGGAAACCAGACCCCGATGACAAGCCCGCCAGTGGTCAACGAGACCAACCAGACCAAGGACTTCCGTAATTTCCTCCAGCCGACGAACCCCACCTGGACGACGACCGAGGGCCGGTTCTACAGCATACCTGAGGATAACCCCTTTGCGACTGACAAGCCACCTATCCTCGATGTCTACGCATACGATGAGGTTCTTCCTGAGATCTATGCCTATGGATTCCGGAATCCCGCTTTCATGTCATTCGACCCGGGTGGCAAGCACGCTCTCCTCATATCGATGGCGGGCCAGGACCTCTTTGAGTCTGTCCTCGACATCGTGAACGGCGCAAACTATGGTTGGAGCATCCGCGAAGGCACCCACTGCTTCGACATGAACAACTCGCTACAGACCCCCGCGACCTGCAACGTGACCGGATATCAGGGTGAGCCTCTGGTCGGCCCTGTCGTTGAGTACGGGCATGATGTCGGCAATGTGATCGTTGGCGGCGAGGTCTACCGCGGCACGGATCTCCCTGACTTCACCGGGAGGTACGTCTTCGGCTCCTGGAGTTCGACCCTTAACTACGTGACGCCGAACGGCATACTCTTCGTGGCCACGCCCCCGGATGGCTGGGAGGACAAGATCCCTGCCACGGTGAAGGATCTCACGCCGGAGGATAACGCCATGTGGACCCTTCAGGAGCTAAAGGTTGTCGGCACTCCCACCAATGAGTCGACCGGACGTTTGAAAGAGTTCGTCCGCTCGATCAGTCGGGACAGTGATAACGAGATCTATCTGCTGACCAACACCGTCGGCGGCCCGAACTCATCCACACAGACGGGCAACCTCTGGAAGTTCGTCCCTTCCACGGGTGAGAATGTAACGACGACTGAAAACACAACAACAACCGGTGGGACAACTGGAGCGGGGACCACCCCCTCCACCACTTCGGCCGTGACGCCTCACCACACCGAGGTGCCCCACCACACTGAGGTGCCCCACCACACCGAGGTGCCCCACCACACCGAGGTGCCTCACCACACCGAGGTGCCCCACCACACCGAGGTGCCCCACCACACCGAGGTGCCCCACCACACCGAGGTGCCCCACCACACTGGAGTTCACCACAGCGAAACTGACCCCGGTGGAGCCAACTATGGCAATATCAGCCAGATCTGGGGTTTCCTCCAACCGCCCGCCAAAGACCGGACCATCTGGAACCTCCTTCAGGCGACCGAGGTAGCCATCCCCTTTGAGGAGACGCCTATCTACGGCAACTTCACGATCTTCATCGACCTCCTCCAGACTACGGGGGTTTACCGGATCCTGGAGGAACAGGGGCCGTACACCGTCTTTGCCCCGACCGATGATGTGGCGTTCGCATCGCTCCCCCCCGATGATCTGAATGCCTTGACGACAGGCAACGGAACCGGGACGATCAACCGCACCGCAGTCGCCCTGAATCACATTGTTAAGGGAGCGTATAATGTGAGCGACCTCCAGAACGAGACCACGCTCGTCACCCTTGCGGGGAACAACCTCACCGTACATGCAACCAGCGGCGAAGTCAGGGTTGACAACGCTACAATCGCCATTCCTGATCTCGTCGCGAAGAACGGGGTCATTCAGGCCATCAACCAGGTACTGATTCCGAACGATGCAGGCGGGGCAGCAAATCTCTCCTGACCGTGCTTCCTCGCGGTGATTAGTGCCGGCGGCCGCATTGTGCAGCCTTAGCGGCGCCATATGAGGGTGAAGAGAGCATTTGCCTGGTAAAATCATACGGTACCTTCCTCCTACTCGCGGATATCGCCGCAACTTGACTGCTCTCCAGCAATCGCTCCCCCCCCATCCGGACCAGTGCATCCCGAAGGTTGCTGTTCCATCTCATACCGCCGATCGCTGCGACCGGGACCATGCAGTCATTCTTTTGCTCCAGGCGGCACTGCCGTAGGCCCAGACGTTTAGCCCATAATTCCCCTAGAATGAACCGGGTCATCATATCGTGCAGTGGGGGTAATCACCCTCATTCCTCGCTGTTTTTCATATCTGGCACCACCGGCTGCCGATCACATCCAACCACGGGCCGGACGGTCTCTCCTCGCTCCGGATCCGCAATGCATATATGTGATACTACATGTCAGGCCCTCGGCTTTGAGGTGGCTCTGCAAGATATCAGAAATTGCCTGGGTACCTGAGTTAGCCCAGATTACAGACAGGAAATCCGGTACGCGCCTCTCTCAAGGCTGGAGGATAGTGATATGAGACCAACCTTCCGGCAGATGTCGATCATCTGCATGGTGGTCGTGTTCCTCCTGCCGTTCGCGGCAGGCGCTCAGGAGAACTCTTCACAACCGGCCGAAGATGACTGGCCGATGGTGAACTACGATATAGTCATGAGCCGGAACAGTCCGCAGACCGCCATCACCAAGGATAACGTCGATCAGCTGCAGATGAAATGGATCTTCAACTCGATGTTCATCATCGAGAATCCGCCGCTGATCGTGAACGATACTGCATATATCGAGAACAACGCGATGCAGGTATTCGCGCTCGATATGGAGACGGGCCTTCCCCGGTGGCAGTATGACATGAACGTGACCCGGATAGATGCGGCGCTTCCGCGAGCTTCGGGATCGCACGGCATGACCTACGAGGATGGTGTGCTCTACGCTCCAAGCGGCCCAAATGGGACAGTCGTCGCGCTCAATGCCAAGACCGGCGACCGCATCTGGGAATCTCCGGTCCTCATGAATGGAACCGCCTGGAGGCTTTCAGCACCTCCAGTCATCTGGAAAGATTATGTTATAGCGGGATCCGCGCTCGGAGATGACCCACCCTTCGGGTTCCCCGCAAAAGGGTCAGTCACTGCCCTGAACAAATCGGATGGCTCCATCATCTGGCAGACGTCGACCGTGGTAGGTCCCTGGGCTGAGGGCGAGAACGAAACCTCAGAGAACGGCGGCGCGACCACCTGGTCCGGCGGTGCTGTCGATGTGGAGAAGGGAATCATCTATCTGCCCTGTGGCAACCCGGCACCGGACTTCATCGCAACATCCCGACCTGAACCGACCAAGTATGCAAACTCCCTGATCGCGATAGATATAGCCACTGGCAAGATCCTCTGGGATACGCCGTTTGTGGCGGAAGGGACCGTGCTCCCGAACGCCACGATCCCGGATACTCATGACTGGGATACTGCCTGGGGCAGCCATCTCGTCACGGTGGATACTCCGAACGGAACGGAGAAGCTCGTGATCGGGCATAACAAGCGCGGCGACCTGATGGCCATGAATGCCTCGACCGGTGAGCCATTCTGGTGGACCAATCTTGCCGTGACCTACAACGTCGATAAGCCGGCAACTCCGGACGGTAAGTATGTGACCTGGCCCGGTCCCGGTCATGGTCTTGAGGCCTACTCTGCAGTGGACAACGATACGCTCTATGCTGATGTCAGCAACATGGGGATGCGCTACTTCTCCACCGACGATGACGTTGCACCGGACTTCGATGCCATCGCAAACGGTATCGGCAACGGCTCGATAAACGCTGTCGACCTTGCTACAGGAAAGATCAAGTGGAAGCGTGAGACGCCATTCCCGACCTGGACCTCACCGCTCGTCACAAACGACCTGCTCTTTGCCGGGCATATCACAGCAACCGGCAAGCCGTACACCTACAACGCGTTTGGCGGTCCCACGTGGTCCCCGGTGATGCCATCCGGCATCCTCCTCGCGCTCGACAAGAACACCGGTGATATACTCTGGCAGGCCAACGTCGGTGCGCAGGTTGGTATCGGTGGGCCATCTATCGGACGCGGCATGCTGCTTGTGCCGACCGGTGGTATCCAGACACCGAACACCGGCGGATACGTCATCGCATTCGGGCTCCCTGAAAACGTTACGACCGACTTCTCAGGGCGGGCAGAGGAGGCTGCTGCCCAGATGACCCCGGTCCCGGGACGGCCCTTGCCGCCTCCAGCAACCCTGGCCACACCACCGCCCGCGACTCCGGCTTCGGCCACCAACCAGACTGCGGCCACCAACCAGACTGCGGCCACCAACCAGACTGCGGCCACCAACCAGACTGCGGCCACCAACCAGACTGCAGCCACCAACCAGACTGCGGCCACCAACCAGACTGCGGCCACCAACCAGACTGCGGCCACCAACCAGACTGCGGCCACCAACCAGACTGCGGCCACCAACCAGACTGCGGCCACCAACCAGACTGCAGCCACCAACCAGACTGCAGCCACCAACCAGATTGCTACCGTTGATCTCGCCGCTCAGAACATCAAGTTCGATAAGAGCACGATAACGGTGCCCGCGGGGGCGAACGTTACAGTGAATTTCAACAACATGGACTCAGGGATTCCGCACAACTTCGCGGTCTACACCAACTCTTCCGCGACTGAGAAGATCTTCGTAGGCGAGATCATCACTGGTCCGGTAACGACCACCTACAACTTCACCGCGCCTGAAAAGCCCGGTACCTACTTCTTCCGCTGCGACGTCCACCCTGAGCAGATGCGCGGGGATTTCGTCGTGCAGTGATGCACAAACTGGCGGGAGATCTCCGGATCTCCCCCTTCTTTGTTCCCGGTACCGCCCTGCATAACATTTATGTAAGGTTAGCCCCATGCCGGGGCACTGGAGAAGATGACCACGCAGACTGGGAAAACACCGCCAGCATCCGGCGAGTATGATCCACATGGTGACATCAAGAAAATTGTCGGGATCCTAGCCGCGCTTGCGATCTTCATCATAATACTCTACGCCTACATCATACCCTTGCAAGGAGGGTTCGTATCCTCAACGTCGATACGGTCTGAAGACCTTCTGGGGGCGGATCCTCGATTTGAGGAGCAACTACCGATCCAGGAGGTCGACCTCGGGGCCTCCGGGCGGTCGATCTTTATCGCATTTGTGATGCTCACCCACATCCTCTTTGCGAACCTGCACCTTGGGGGTGCCTGGATCCTCCTCTCGCTCATCATCCTCTATTTCATATCCAGTAAGGAGCGATATGGCCATCTCGGGAGATCGATGGCGCTCTTTAATGTCATACTCTTCTCGGCCGGGGCGACCTTTGCAGCGGCAGGGGTGCTCTTCTTCATATCGCTCTATCCGACATTCGCCACGCAAGGGTTTCATATATACTGGTGGCCGCTCCTCGTTGAGGCGATCCTCTTCGGTATTGAGATCCTCTTCGTCTACGCCCTCTGGTTCGCCTGGGGGAAGGTCTCGGCAGCCTGGCATATCTTCCTTGGCATCGGCTATGCGCTCTCGGTCTACTTCCAGACCTTCGCGATCGATACCTTCGTCTCGGGGATGCTGACGCCGGGCGCAGCGACCATCACCTGGGGTGAACCCGGTCTCCTCGGCATGCCATGGGCCGATTACCTGCAATGGTGGTTCAATCCTACCCTCTGGCCGCTCCAGTTCCATCGGGTCGCCGCCGCAATCTCCTTCTTCGGATTTCTGATCGCTTTTCTCGCGATGCTACACTTCCGTGATCGGACCGATCCCCCGTCCAAAAAATACTGGGACTGGGCAGGATCGTTTGGTATCCTCTGGGGACTTGCCGGCCTCGTCATCCAGCCCCTCCTTGGCATCTGGTATATGTACTCCATATTCGCACACCAGAACCAGGCTTTCGCCAACATCATGACCGGACCACGGGCGTGGGAGATGCTCATGATGATCGGCTTTCTATCCCTCCTCGTCGTCACCGCCTCGGTCTACTTCATCGAGCGGCGGGAGCATCTTCTCGTCAAGCTCGGGCGGCATGATATCAGAAATGTCTTCCGGGCGCTTGCCATAGTCGCCGGGGTGGCGGGGTTCATCCTCGTCCAGCCAGCGTGGCTTGGGGGGATCATGCAGTTCGATCCTGGAACCTGGGCTAACCCGCTTGGGCTCATGTACTACAAGCACATCGCCATCCTCGTCCTGATAGTCATCGGGACACTCATCATCGGCATCGATCTCCTGGTGCTCCGCGGACGCAGGGACGAAGAATGGGGCAACCTCTCCCGTGCGTCATGGGCGGCGGCGCTCATCGCCGGAGTGCTCGGTTCCTGGATCGTCATCGTCATGGGGTATGTCCGCGAATCTGCACGATCTCCGTGGTTATTTTACAAAATTGTCCCGGTGCCCGGAGGGCAAACCTACCCGACACCGGTGCCGCCTCATCAGATCTTTGTAGTCTGGATGTTTGCCCTCGGGCTGGCCTTTGCTGTCTTCTGGTTCACGTCCCGGGTGACGTCCTATCACCCGGAGCAGGAGGAGAAAGTATGATCCGGGAGCGGGCGCTGACCTACGCCATGTGGGTTGTGATCGCGATCTACATCGGGATCGCGATATACGTCTTCTGGTATTTCGGGTTCACAAAGCTCCCCTCACCAATTTAGAGGAGGTACAGGAATGGTTGCACGAGAAACAAGGGCAGTGGAAGAAGAGTCCGGGAAGAGGCTCACCCTCATATCCGCGGTCATCATAGCGATCATAGCCTATCTCATCATCCTCTCGGTCGTCATCGTCCCGCTTCAGGGTGGGACTATATCCTCAACAGATATCCTTGCAGATGATCTCCGAGAGAGTACCGCACACTACGCCACATCCGGTGTACCCATCCAGAGCGTTGGGGATATAAGTCGCTCTGCCGTCATCGCGTTTGCCATGCTGACCCATATCGTCTTTGCGAACCTGCACGTCGGAGGTTCCTGGGTCATCATCGTTACGGCGCTCCTCTACTTCCGCTATGGGCGTATGCGCTACAAGAACCTGGCCCGGTCGCTCACACTCTTTGTCCTCATACTCTTCTCGGCGGGGTCGACGTTCGCGGCCGGTGGAATGATGGCCCTCATCGCACTCTTTCCTGACCTCTCTATGAACATCTTCCACCTCTACTGGTGGCCGATCTTTGCATACTTCCTTCTCTTTGGGGTCATCATCACTCTGCTCTTTGTCTTCTGGTTTGCCTGGGATCGGATCCGGCCGGGTGTGCACCTCGCGCTCGGATTCGGTTACGCGATCAGCGTCTTCGTCCAGACCGTCACCATCGATACGCTTGCCGCCGGTATGCTGACGCCGGGGGTGAGGTCGCTCACCTTCACTGAAGCGGGGCTGCTCCCGATGACGCTTGATCAGGCCATGGCGCTCTGGTTCAATCCAACCCTCTGGGAGCTCACTTTCCACCGGATCGCTGCCGCCGTCGCCTTCTTCGGATTCCTGATCGCGGCGCTTGCGAGCGTCCACTACATCGATCAGAAAGGCTTCGCTGCCAAGAAACAGTGGGATTGGGTGGCGGCGTACGGGATCGTCTGGGGACTTGTGGGACTGATCATGCAGCCGATCCTCGGGCAACTGTATATGACCGCTATCCAAGAGAACTCGCCGACCGCTTTCACGATGGCCATGCACGGTCCCCGGGCCTGGGCGATGCTCATGATGGTGACGCTTCTTTCCGGACTCTTTCTGACCATCGGAACCTACTTCCTCACCCGGCGTGACCAGCTCCTCTCCCGGCCGGAGAACCGCACCATCCGGACGATCTTCAAAGGATTCCTCGTCATGACCGCCATCTCTGCGTTCATCCTCATCCAACCGGCCTGGCTCGGGACACTCTTCATCGATGATCCCGGAGCCTGGATCAACCCTATTGGAGGAATGTCGCTGAAGTACGTCGCGCTCTTTGTGATGGCGGCGATCGGTGCCGCGATCGCCATGCTCGCCGTCATCATCCTGACGAGCGAGGAGAAAGAGGGGCAGTGGGGATACCTCACCCGGGGTTCGCTTCTCGCCGCCTTCACGGCCGGCGTCCTCGGGACGGCGATCGTGAACGTCATGGGGTTTGTGCGGGAGGCAGCACGTGCACCATGGACCTTCTACCAGATCATACCTGTCCCGGGTGGCCCGGCCTACGCGACACCCCTCCCCTTGCCGGTGATCGTCGGAGTCTGGGTGATCGTGATCGCACTCTCATGGGTGGTCTTTTGGTATGTCGCAAAGGTGACGGCGTATCACCCGGTGGATGAAGAGTCTGTTTAGTCGATCCAGAACTCGGGGTAATCTTTATCATATCTGATACCGTGTCCTGCTCTGCATGGCAAACGTTATCCCCATCATAGCATCGCCCCCGATCCTCGCACTCATTGCAGATGCGGGTGCAGGGAAGGCGAGATTGAGCAACGCCCATGATGAGACACCAAGGCCAGGTGATAGATGATGCTTCACATGACCGGTAGCACAATGGATCTCTCAAACGCCCGATCTCCGCTTGCTGCGTCATTTGAGAACAACAGATCTCTGACGAATCTGTCTCCGGTACCAGGTTTTAAGGCTGAGATCGGCCTTGAGCTTGTCGCGCAGAACCTCGTCGCGCCCATGATGGTCACCTCACCCGATGATGGAACCGGGAGGCTTTTTGTCGTGGATCAGGTCGGAATCGTGCAGATCGTCGATGCAGATGGGAACGCGCTTCCTGAGCCGTTCCTGGATCTCCGGAGTAACCTCGTGAAACTCAGCCCAAGGTATGATGAGCGTGGTCTGCTCTCCATCGCATTCCACCCTGATTACCGGAACAACGGCAGGGTCTATGTTTTTTACAGCGCACCTCCAAGACCTGAGGCTCCCAAAGGCTGGAGCTGCACAAACCACATATCCGAGTTCCGAGTCGACCCGGACAACCCGAACAGGGTGGATATGTCGTCTGAGAAGATCTTGATGTACATCGATAAGCCTTACGAAAACCACAACGGCGGTCAGTTCGCCTTCGGGCCTACCGACGGCTACCTCTACATATCCCTCGGGGACGGCGGGAAGGCAAACGATGTCGGGAACGGACATACTCCCGGTATCGGAAACTCCCAGGATCTCACAAAGATCTATGGGAAGATCCTCCGGATCGATGTGGATAGCACTACTGCCGGAAGCGTGCCGGCCCAGGAGGGCCCTACTGGCGACGTGAACGTCAACCATCCGGAAAACCCGCCTGAACCGACGTGGATAACGTCTTCCGGCAGCCTTTACGGCATACCGCCTGATAACCCGTTTGCAAAGACCCAACCCAAGATCCTCGATTCTTACGCCTACAAGACGGTTCCACCCGAGATTTACGCCTACGGGCTCCGAAACCCCGCCTACATGGCCTTTGATTCCGGCGGAAGCAACGCGCTCTTCGTCGGTGAGGCAGGCCAGAACCTCTTTGAGTCGGTGACGGTCATCGTGAAGGGCGGGAACTACGGATGGAACATCCACGAGGGAACACACTGCTTTGACCCGGATAAGCCGCTACAGCCCCCGAAGAGCTGTAACGTGACCGGACTTCTGGGCGAGCCATTGATTGGACCCATCTTTGAAGGTGGTCACGATCTGGGCCTTGTTGTTGTCGGCGGCTACCTTTACCGTGGCCCCTCCGTCCCTGAACTTCAGGGCCGATGCATCTTTGGTTATTGGGGTGATAGCCGGATCAAAGGAAACGGCATCCTCCTCGTCGCCACACCGCCAGAAGGATGGGCCGAGAGTGAGCGGCCCAAGACCGCCGCGGATCTGACGCCGGAGGGGAACACCATGTGGAGAGCTCAGAAACTGAAGGTCTCCGGCCGGGATGATGAGTTCCTGGGTATGTTCGTGCGCGGGTTCGGCGAGGATACGAACCGGGATATGTATGTGGTGACAAACGACACGGGAGGGCCGGATGCTTCCGCAAGCACCGGCAAAGCCTGGAGGATCGTGCCACCCCAGTGATCGGTGTCGTCGTTCTCATGAGTCGGGCCAGGGGATGGGAGCAGAGCTCCCCCCTCATAACTCGATCATTCTCTGGTTCATGATCAAAGAAGGCTGAGTTCGGCAAATTCAACCCTCATGGGCTGAGGCTGTGGCCGGACAACCTGACATAACTATTATATATCCTCATATCCTGTCCGAACCCGCATGACAAAAATTACCCTTGTCATAGCATCCCTCCTCCTCCTCGTGCTCGTTGTGGGTGCGGGTGCACAGCAGGAGGGGTTGAGCAATTTCAGTGGCACCAGTGAAAGTTCAAACCAGACGATAGAAGGCACGCAGGGCGTGGCTGGTAATGGAACGGATCTCACGAACGCGGGGTCTCCGCTTGCCGCAACGTTCGAGAACAACGAGTCACGGACGAGTCTATCCCCTTTACCTGGCTTTACAGCCGAAATCGGTCTTGAACTCGTAGGCAAGGATTTCACATCGCCTATGATGATCACGTCGCCTGAAGACGGGACGGGGAGACTCTTTGTCGTGGACCAGATCGGTCTTGTGAAGATCATCGATGCAAACGGGACTATCGCCGAGGAACCGTTCCTCGATCTTCAGGACAGCCTCGTGGACCTCGACCCAACCTACGATGAGCGCGGCCTGCTCTCGATAGCATTCCACCCCAATTACCGGAACAACGGTAAGGTGTATGTCTTCTACAGCGCGCCGCTACGGCCGGAGGCCCCCGAGGGATGGAGCTGCACGAACCATATATCTGAGTTCCAGGTTGATCCCGATAACCCGGGCCAGGTGAATATGTCGTCTGAGAAGATCCTGATGTACATCGATAAGCCCTACCAGAACCATAACGGTGGCGTGCTCGCCTTTGGCCCCGATGATGGGTACCTCTACATATCCCTCGGTGATGGTGGGAAGGGGAACGATGTTGGGAACGGACATACCCCTGGTATCGGCAACGCTCAGGATCTCACGAAGATCTACGGCAAGATCCTTCGGATCGATGTGGACAGCAGCGCCACCGGTGTAACTATCCCGCCGAACGCGACCGGGACTATGAACCAGACGGTAAACGTCAACCAGCCCGAAAATCCACCTGAACCGACATGGGCGACGCTTGCCGGTACCCTCTATGGTATACCGCCTGATAACCCGTTTGCTCAGATTCAGCCCGAGATCCTCGATTCTTACGCCTACAAGACGGTCCTGCCAGAGATCTACGCCTATGGGTTCCGCAACCCCGCCTACATGGCCTTTGATGTCGGTGGCGGCGATGCACTCTTTGTCGCCATGGCAGGCCAGGATCTCTTCGAGTCGGTGGATATCGTCTTGAATGGTGGAAATTACGGTTGGAACATCCGTGAGGGGACACACTGCTTCGACCCCAACGCCCCCACGGCTCCGGGGGAGTCCTGTAACACCACCGGCCTTCTGGGAGAGCCGTTGATCGGGCCCATCTTTGAGGGTGGACATGACCTTGGGATTGTGATCGTCGGTGGCGGCGTTTACCGTGGGAATACCGTCATGGGTCTCCAGGGCAGGTATATCTTCGGTTACTGGAGCGATAGCCGGACGGTAGGAAACGGCACCATCCTCGCCGCGACACCGCCGACGGGGTGGGCCGAGGGAGCACTGCCCGAGACTGCCGCGGACCTGACACCCGAAGATAATGCCATGTGGCAGGCTCAGACGCTGAATGTCACCGCCGGAAATGGCGAGGATCTGGGTCTGTTCCTGCGCGGATTTGGTGAAGATACGAACCACGACATGTATGTGTTGACAAACGACGTGGGGGGGCCTGATAAGTCCACGAGCACCGGCAAGATCTGGAGGATCGTGTCGCCCACCGCCATCAGTCCGGCCACGCAGGCTGCAGTAGGGAATCTGACCGAGAATGTAACGGCTATAGCCGGGGAATAGGAGCGGGCGCATCCCCTCCCTCCTTCTTCTTCTCCTCACCGGGCTCCGGTAGTGTGGGAGCCTTGTGGCCGATAGTGAGATTGTCCGGAAGGGGGGACCGGAACAGGGAGGAGCCCCGGTTGTCAACCCGAGGGGTACCTTATCAGCACTCGTCGGACCAGGTCTCTTGATGCGCGCTCGTTAGAAGAGGGAGGCCATGTACCGCGCCCGAATCCCTGCGATGTATGCTATCTGTCTGTATCGTACCATCCAGGATACTGGTACCCCCTTCATGCTGAGCCGATCCCGTCCGAAGCATTTATGCCATCTGCACTGTCTTTCTCGGATGAACGACAATGTACCAGCAGATCTTCGTAGGGGTGGACGGCTCCCCCTGCTCGGATATGGCGGAGGAGGCGGCCCTCGCCTTTGCCGCAGCCACCGGCGGGGGCCGGTGCACCGGCTGCCATGTCTATGCCGCCCGGATGCATCGGCAGCGTTTTGAGGATATGGAACCCGGCCTTCCTGAACGATACCAGGAGGAGGAACAGCTCGATTCACTGCGAGAGACGCACGACGACCTGATATCCGGGGGTATGGCGCTCATATCTGACGCCTACCTCGCGCCGCTGGCGGCGAAGGCCGCCGCACGGGATATCCCGTTTGAGGCGATCACGGCCGAAGGGAGGGGGTACGTCGAGATCCTCCGCCTCATTCAGGAACAGCGCCCGGATCTCGTCGTGCTCGGCGCAACCGGGCACGGACAGACTCCGGAGGTGCCCCTCGGGAGCCTCGCCGAGCGGGTCCTCCTGTATGGGAGCACAAGCGATCTCCTGCTGGTCCGCCGGCCATGGAACCTGAAAGGCCGTCCGATCGTCGTGGGCGTGGATGGGAGCGATGCCGGCTACGCAGCCCTGCACCGCGCGGCCACGATCGCCGCCGCATTCGACGCCCCACTGGAGGCGGTGGCCGTCTACGATCCCTACTTCCATGCCGGAGTCTTCCCGGTCATCGCCGATGTCCTGCCGGAGGAGGCGCAACGTCGATTCGACTTCCCGGCTCAGGAGCGTCTCCATGATGAGATCATCGATCGGGGCCTTGAACATCTCTACCGGCGGAACCTGGAGCGTGGGGCGGCCCTTGCGCGAACCCTGGGCGCCCCGATCGATACGGCGGTCATCGCCGGCAGGGTCTGCCCGCAGGTGCACCATTATGCTGCGGCAAGAGGGGCAGGGCTCCTCGTCCTTGGGCGTCATGGGCTCCACCGGGAGGAGGTGTCATGTATCGGCTCGAACGCCATGAACCTTGCCCGTATGAGCACAACAAACGTTCTCATCACCGCACCATCGGAGACGCCGGTCATGGTGCCCGATCTCCCCTCCGACGCTATACCCTGGACAGAGGAGGCTGAGGAGATCCTCTCACGGATGCCACCGTCTGTATGGCCGATGGCGCGGCTGGCGGTCGAGGAGCATGCCCGGACCCGGGGGCTCTCCCGGGTCACAGAGGACACCATCCGGGATGTGGCCCGCAGGATCGGGATGGGAGGTGGTCAGGGTGCAGGCCCCTGATGCCCAGGTGGTCGTCTTTGCCCGGGCAAGAAGGTTTGCTCCTGGTTTTCATCAGCATATCCTGCGCGGGAGGGTCGTGGGGCAGGTTGTGCGTCGGGGTGATCGGGTCCTCGTCTACGAGGTCGCCGAGACAGTTCCTGAAGGGGCGGTCCGGGTCACCCGGTCCACCCGTCTCGAGTTCCGGTGAGGGAGAGGGATGGCCGTCACCCTGCGGGATGTGACGAAGTGGTTTGGCAC